>JGI12316J15310_10000043_pt15 | contig 28252 bp, 29 predicted proteins | sample MarCyaLeptolynsp_FD_15310 | JGI IMG/M metagenome (IMG submission 15310)
TGGGGCTTTTATATCGCACCTTCAACAATAGCAACCTCTGAACCCGCCGCTGACGATGCGGCGTGCAAAACTCACCGTCCTGATCCGATGCGGTCAGGCGCTTCATCTATTGCAGTGCGTGGGAACAGCCGTTGTAAACCTCACCCAATCGATCCTGAGCCGCTTCGCTGAGGATGGATTGATGTTATCCCCCGTCGTGGGCTGCTTATGTTGGTTGTAGCAAGATTGGCATAAGCGGTAGAAAGCCCGCTGAATTCGCAGCGCTCCCCACTTTGTAGCGCGAGGACACGCCCAGGCGGTAAGGGACAGACCACTCGGAAGGGTGGCTGTATTGTGAGTTCGTTTCACGATATAGCGATGGTGAGTTCGATGGCTCGTCAATCAAGACAGGAAAACCCCTCACAAGCCCTGTTCGGTTGATGGATCATCGCTTTTTACAACACTTTAAACCATTTCGTTTAATCCTTATGGAGGACAATCTCATGATGCACTGGAGTAGTGAACAAGCATTGGCACAGTATCATGCTGTATATGACAATGATGCCTATCGTGCCCTAACCGATGAACTCACGACCGTACTCGCAGCTGGCTCGGATTTGAGCGATACTGCCATTCGTAACACCCCCGACTATGTGACTCTTAGCAATTTAATCATCAATACGGCTTTAGGCTGTTGCGGTTATGGCTTACATGCCCATGATGGCTGGCAACTGGCCACGAGCTTACAAGCAGTGCTGCAACCGCGTTTAGCGGCAGGTCATCTGACCACAAATGACATCCAAGATTTTATGGATCTCCTCGATGGCTACTTTGGGTTGTATCGCCATGCCATGCGTGAATTACACACCACACTTGCCCAAGATAATCACCACAAAGCAACGCTACACGGTGAAGCGGCTTGGCGGGACAGTGAAGATGCCATGCGTATCAGCAATGGCTTAGCAGGTTGGCGCGGACGGACTGCCTATCATCTGAGTAGTGCGGCAGCGGCACTGTTACGGACTGCCCATTTACTCTTGGAATACCCGCACAATAACATCCCCAAAAGCCACTGGTCATATGTGGCGGAAAAGTTCGGACGCGCGATGCGTGACCTGAGTGATGCAGTGCAAACCATCCAACCACATGTGAAGGGGACATCATTTGTTGAGCTAGCACGGGATGCCTTATCCAATCGCCATGAGGAGGCATAACGATGCCCATCAGTGACCAAGAACTTCATGAATTAGCGGATGTGTATCACCGCACAACGGCGGGTCTGTGGTCAGTGAATGCCATTGACGAGACCAAGATTCAATCGATTGACGCACAACGCATAACCGATGTGGCACATATCAAGCGCTTGGTTGATGCGGACTTCATCGCGGCGGCGCATCGAGCCGTGCCCTTGATGATTGCTGAGATTCGGCAGTTACGGGCTGAACGGGAACGCTCACTCTGGCAACGATTCTTAACCCTTTTGAAAGGAGGATAACCCTATGCTTCAGATGGCAGTTCGGTATTACGAAAAAGGCAATTACATCACCAACAAAACCAAGCCCGGTACACGGCGGAAGTTGAAAATGAAGGGCTATCAGGTCAGCAAACTTAACTACCAGATTTTGAAATTGGTTTTGGGGGATACGTTGGCAGATATTCCACGCAGTCGGATTGTGCATTATCGGTACATCACGTTAACGCCAACTGACCAATGGCGTTTGCAAGGGCGCTATGTGGTCATGGATGTGGATGAGAAGTTGTTACCCAAGATTGAAACTATCACCAAAACGGAACAACGTCCCAGTGTGTATCTGTGGCGCGATGATCAATGGTGGTCGTTCCCGCAACTCGAAACCTACCAAGATGGTGAGATGCAAAGCTATACCATCACCACGACTGAATATGGCAGCATCCTGGACTTGGGCAAATCTATCCCCACCAAACGGACGGAAACACGCCAGATTGAAAAGACCAAATTGCGGGTGCGTGCCAGTTATGAACCCTCCAAAGGCCCTGGCTTTTCTTTAGCATCGAATGATGCTGCTCTGATGGGCGAAACCAATCCGGTTGGTTTCCCAGTGGTGATCAAAGGCAATGGCATGGTCTTGGAATGGCGGCAAGGGTATACCGATAAGACCGCTTGCTGGTGGCTCAGAGATGAGAAACCCGTCCCCAAAGCGCAATCGAAAACCTATCAGCACTATGCGACCATCAAGGGGGTTTATAGCGCCCGCTGGAGTCGGGGATTTAAGGCGTGGTATTACTTGGCGGGGCAACATCCACCCCAAGCATGGTTGGATTTAGTCGGATACTCAAGCGATGGAACAGCATCAGCTACCCCCGCTACACCAACCGACTCACCAACACCTGAACCTGATACTTCAAAACAACCAACAACTTCAACTGAACCAGCCCCATTGGTGCCACTGGATTTGATCAGCCAACACTATGGTCAATATGACTGGCATTATGGCAATCCTGATGTGTGGGGCAAACTGGTCAACACATCACAAGATTGGATCGTGTTTATCGCGAATGCCAATTTGACCGAGCGCACGATTTATGGTTACAAGTTGCACATGGATGAAACATTGCGAGGGGAGTGGGTAACACTGTCTATTCCTGACTTAGACCCCACCACCACGGAACGCCAATTGAGTTTCACCCGTCAGAGTTTAGCGCGCGCGATTCGGGCAGTTGTGGCAACACGTCAAGGTGAGTTATCGGATGATGTTTTGGCACAGCTCAACATCCCGACCGATGCAGCATGTCGTCGCTTAACCTTCCAAGCTCGACAACGTGAACTAGCTGCTGAACGTGAGGCGCAACAAGCCCATGCTGAACGGATGAAACCCTATCATCAATTCCAAGCACGGTTGAAACTCAGCCAACGTTTTGCTGAACATCTCAATCACTTGTCGCAGGTTAAATTACTACCCGCCACGACCACGCCCTCACTGGATGATCCGTGGAGTTGAGCTGATGACAACCATAAAAAATTTACCTAAACACATGATTGAACAATCATATGTTGGGCAAGTATCCGTTGTGGGTGAATGTTTTGCCTTTGGTTGTGCGCTCGATGGGAACCAACTGATCTATCTCGACATTGCAGGGCCTGCTACCTCAGTTGAAGCAGTGTGGGCGAAGATTGCGCAAGGCAAAGAAACAGCGATTATCCCACCTGAGCGTGAGGACAATAAGATCCTATTACGCGCCCATGAAGGCACACTCAAACGCTTGCAACGCAAGATTGAGGGTTTGGGCATTCATCAACTGGTGTTGGTACATCGCGATATGGTCGAACCGACCTATGCTGAGTTAACCACCACCTATGTGTTTCTGACTGCGGATAAAGACCAAACCACAGCCAAACTCGGCGCTCATATCAATGCATTGGTGAACACTGCCGTGTTTAATGAATGGCATCCGTATCTGGTACAGCAAGGACGCCTCGCTGGATTACTCTCTCCACTGACGTGTTATGGTGGCGTGAAGCTCTGGAAAATAACGCTCGACCAATCGGCGTGGGAGCGGGTGATTTGTCGCGGATTACGGCACGGTGATATTCGGTTCACAGTCGCTATGCGGTAACCCTGTTATTCCGAACTCACCAATACCAGCCGTGTTTGCGGTTATTGCCGTGACGATAGGTCGGTGGGTGAGTTATCTTGAAAGTTTGTGTGAGTGATATACTGACAGTGAAGAACTATTTCAAGAAAGTATCAACCGAACAGACAACTGGGAAAAATCTAATGGAATCAGAAAAAAAAGCAGACATATTCTGGAGTCTTGCTGAGCCTTTGTTAATACAAGGGATGGCTGAAAAAGGGACAATGATGGGATACCCCTGTTTGCGTGCAAAGGGTAAATTTTTTGCATCGTTACACCGTGAGACAGGGAATTTGATAATCAAGTTACCAGCGGCGCGTGTGAAGTCTCTTATCGAAGCAGAAACTGGACTTCCATTTGCACCGAATGGTCGTACATTTCGAGAATGGGTTCAGATCGCAACACTCGATGAAACACAGTGGGAGTCACTAATACAAGAGGCGTTGCAATTTGCGACTGAGGACAACAGTGGTCGTTGACTCGGTTTAAAGCAAGATAAAATCTGAAGTGACGATCACACTATAACGGATCGTACAACAAGAACCAATAGAAATCCCTTGGTGTTGAAGTGCATCAAGGGATTTTTTTAAATCTGAAACTGTATATACATAAGGAGGCCAAAAAAAATGGCGCGCTTAACCTCAATCGAGAAGGGCGGGTATTATCCATTCCCTGAAGACTATCTACCACATGTCGCCAGCTTGTTTACACCTACATCACACGGTGGTCGATTCCTTGATCCCTGTGCGGGAGCAGGTGTTGCGCTGCACCACTTATCGGATGCATGGCAGGTGACACCCTATGCCAATGAACTGGATCACCACCGTGCAGCAGAATGCCGTAAGGTGTTCGGAACCACCCAAGCGGTGCAAGGTGACATCATGCAGCTACGCACCAGCAGTAATGGATTTATTGGTGCATGGGTGAACCCACCATACACCCACGACTTAGGGGGTGATGAAAAGCGACGCGAGTTAGCTTTTCTCAAACATAGCATCAAGTGGGTGCAACGGGGTGGTTATCTGATGTGGGTGGTTTACCAACCGCATGTCACCACGGATGCAGCACTCGTGCTCGCTAAACACTGTTCACAGGTGGATGTGTGGTGCATTCCAGAATTGCATCTTGGCACATACACCCAAGTCGTGGTGGTGGGACAACTCGGTACACCCCCCAAGGAACAGGCGGCATTTGCACAAGCGATTCTACATGATGCAGCCAATCCGCAAGCCCTGACGATCCAAGAAACGCCATGTTACACCTTTCCTGCACCACGACCACTACGGCGCTTTGTATTTGCGCCCAAGATTCTGACCCCAGAGATCACCTTAGCCGCAATTCAACAGCAAGCGGTGCAGCACAGCACCGCCTTTCAAGCGTTGTTAGAACCGCCACCGCCGATTGACAGCATTCGCCCGATTGTGCAACCGCGTGGGATGCAAATTGGCTTGGTCTTGGCAGCGGGGATGTTTAACGGTTTGATTCTGGAAACAGCCGATCATGGACAGGCAGCGGTGCGTAGTACCATCCGTACCGTGGAGGAGTTGCGCGAAGCACCAGAAGAAATCAATGAAGATGATCCACATACAACTGAGCGCGAGGTGTATCGCACGCGACCGGTGGTGACGATCACCTTATTAACCGAGCAAGGTGATACCATCCCGATGACGGGTGATGCCGCATTGGTGCAGTTCATCAGCCAATACAAACATGCCTTGTTGGATTATCTGGATACCCATTTTCAACCCCTTTATACCTTTGACTATTCGGATGTCGCAGCGGTGGTGGATCGGGTGCGATTGGGTAATAGTCCCTTGTATGCCACGCAGAAACATGTGATTGCCGCAGCGTATACCGCCCTTCAACAGCGTAAAGGCTTGTACATCGTTGGCGAACCCGGGGTTGGCAAAACCGCGATCGGTTCAACGTTGGCAACCACTTTATTACCACAGATGCGAGCGGATCAAGTTGTGATTGTGATGGCGCCGCCGCACTTAACACCCAAGTGGAAACGCGAGATTTTGCGGGTGAATCGGGGTGCCTATGTTGAGATTCTGGAAAGTGTGGATGATACCCGCGCGTTTATGGATAAAGCGTCGAGTTTGTTACCGCATACCCTCAAGGTAGGCATCATTGCCCGTGAACGTGCCAAGTTATCCGAAGGCTGGGAAGCAGCGGTGGTCTGGAAAAAGCGCCACACGGCGTTATGGCCAAAAGATAGCATTCCACCCGAAGGCATGGAAGATGATGAACGCATTCTGACCAAAGACATTCCCCTTTGCCCGTGTTGTAGTGAGGTCGTGACCAAAGACCAGAAGGGCGAACGATTGGCGAGCCGTGCATGGTTGAGTGATGCACCCCGAACCTGTAAAGCTTGTGGTGGGGCGTTATGGCAAGACAAACGGACGTTTTCGGCACCGCGTGAGGGAGAGAAGTTCCCGCGCAAAAATCCACGGATGGCACTGGCGGAATATATCGCCAAAGTCCATTCGGGGCGCGTCTATCTGACTTTGTTTGATGAAATCCATGAACTCAAAAGTTTAACCTCAGACCAAGGCCATGCTTTCTCTATTCTTTACAATACATCTCAAAAAGTGATTGGGTTGACGGGCACATTGTATGGCGGTGTGGCAAGCAGCATTTTTGCCTTGGAATACCAGATGAATCCGCGTGTGCAACGGGCTTATAACTGGGGCGAAGGCAATCGTGAGAAGGGCAAACAACTGGCGCGTTGGGTCGATCAGATGGGTAGCCTCGAACGGATTGTGGAGTACAAACCGCAGTATGATTCAGCAGGCAAATTCACGGGTAAAAACCGCGTGGAGTATCAACCGCGCGAAGCACCCGGTACTTCCCCGATGTTAGTGCGTGAAATCCTCGATCATTCGCTTTTTGTCGGGTTAACCGATATAAGCGATATGCCTGATTATGATGAAATCCCCGTTCCCATCACGATGGATAGCGACTTGCGTCAAGTCTATGATGATACGCAACGGGCATTGGGAGAATACCTCTTTCAGTGTCGCTTGGCGGGTGATGCCTCGTTCCTTGGGCGATACCTCAGAACGTTGTTGAGTTATCCAAATGCACCATTTCGAGCAGAAAAAATCATTCATCGACGTAAGATACGGGATGAACAGGGCAAAACGATGACTATGGAGCATCCGGTGTGGGCGGTTCCGAATTTAGGTGAGCAACGTGTTTTCGCCAAAGAGCAGTGGCTGATTGATACGGTCAAAGCCGAGTTAGCCCAAGGGCGTAAGGTCGGAATCTTTGTTGAGCAATCTGCCACCAGAGACATTCAGCCTCGGATAGCGCAGCTCCTGAAAGACCATGTTCCACAAGCGCGACCGTTTATCCTCTATGGTAAGGTTGACCCCAAAAAGCGTGAAGCAGTGTTAGAGAACCAACTCAAAGCAGGGGTGAATATCTTCATTTGTAATCCACGTTTGGTAATGACGGGGCTTGACCTCGTGGCCTTTCCAACACTTGTATTTTTTGAAGTGCCGTATTCATTGTATATCGTTGGACAAGCCTCCCGACGCGCATGGCGTATCATTCAAACTGAACCATGCAAGACTTACTATCCCTACTACCGTGATTCGATGGAAGCGCGTGCGGTGAGTTTAATCGGACGTAAACAGCGGGCGGCGAAGCTCCTGTATGGCGATAATGATGTGGGGTTGAGTGAACTCACCGGCGGCGGTGATGAGGCTAATGATTTAATCGCTGAACTCGCCAAATCACTCGATGCAGATGATGAGGTGACCGATTTACGGGATTTATTCAAAGCAGCCTCTCATGCAGAAACCACCCGTGAGAGTTTGTGGGCATCAGAATCATCCGATGAAGATCATGTACCTTTGGTCATTACTGATCCTGAACCCCACGCTGAAACACTATCTGATGAGGAATCCCAAATCTTGGTGGCGAACTGGCCACAGCGGGAATTGGTAACTGTTGATGTGGTGACGGAAAAACCCGTCATATCATCGTTCAAAGCGAAGCCCAAACCCAAGCGACGCCGCAAGTTAAGCCTCTCAGATGCACCCATAGAGTTAGAATCTGATCCTGAACCATCACAACCATTGCCACCCCCAGCCAAGGCTGAACCGCAACAACTGAGCTTCTTCGACTGGTAAAGGGGACAAATCATGAACCCCTCCGATACACAGCGCTTTTTAACTGCCTTGTATCAAACCAGTTCGGATGGCTATTTGACCCTGACAGCCATTCATCCCACTAAGCAACATGCAACCCCCTCACGCCATGTCTCGATTCGTGATCCAACAGCCATCCATGCAGCGCTTCAAGATTTATGGATAGCCAATCAGCAAGGGTGGGGGGCGTACTTTTCCGTGGCGCTACGTAAAGCGCCATTGGGACGCTGGAAACGTGGCACCCAATTGGATGTGTTATCGCTACCTGCCGTGTATGCAGATTTGGACGGTGACCTCAGCCAGAGTTTTGCGCGGATTCGTCAGCGTGGGATCGAAGGCTTACCCCCACCATCTGCTATGGTTGGATCAGGACGTGGACTGCATTTGTATTTTCTGTTGCAAACACCAACCCAAGATGTTGTAACCGCCAATCAGGTGTTATCAGGACTAGCCAAAAACTTAGGTGGTGATCGCTTAACGGTGGCACAAGCGCTACGTTTACCCGGTTCTTGGAACACAAAACCAAGCGTGAACCGTCCATGTCGGTTGTTGTGGTTAGCTGAAGAACGACGTTATACGCTCGCAGACTTTACCACTTATCTAAACCGTCCACGCTCACCACCGGTATCAGCAACTTATCGAATGCCAAGTAGCTATCACGGAAGTCTGAATCCACGTTTAATTGATGCAGTTGTGGATCGATTATTCACCGACTACGAAGGCAACCTACAACCCAATGGTTGGATTGGGGCGCTGTGTCCGTGTGGGCATTCCATCGACCGACCAGGGAAGCATTTTGGCTTTCTGCCTCAAAAAGCCGTGTCTCGTTGCTTTGGTAGGCACGGTCAAATACTTCTCAAAGATTTATGTCACATCCTAGGTGTTCATCCGTCAGATTATGGCGGCTTGTATATCTCACCTCAAAAACAAAAACCGAATAAAAAGGAGCCAACTCAGATGGCCAAAAAACAATCGAAAGAACTGGTGGTATTGTTGCGTATCCCCGATGCAACAGCCCATGATGGCACCGCGACCCTCACACTACAACGCGGTGATATTGGGCGCATCACTGAATTTGCTTATCGGGGCTTAACACTCAAAGGCAATATTGCGGAAGCCATCGGGCAAGCCTTACAAGAATTGATTCGCTTAGAAGCTGCACCACCGCCCGCAATTTTGGCAGAAAGTGTCAGTAACGTACCGACACAAAAAACGCCTGAAAAAAGTGTCAGTAGCTTACTGACAGTTCAGGGGGCAAAACCGACAGAAAATGCCCCTGATGAGGGTCAAATCCCCGAAGATCTACCCAAAAGAGACAAAAATGACACAAAATCACCCCAAAATCAAGGTGTCAGTACGGGAACTGACAGTACTGACACTGACACTTCTGAAGGGATAAAAATATCTCAAAAGACGCGAAAAATCCCGCCTAAACTGTCAGTGTCGGTAGTGTCGAAACCGACTGACAGTTCCGATGATAACCAACAAATAAGCTTGTTTTAACCAACAGACAAACAACAAAGGAATCTATTTATCATGACTGACCAAACACCAGAAACAACCACACCTAAGAATGACACGAAGATCACGCGCGTGTTTAAGATCGGTTCGGTGCGCATTGTGGAAGACGAGTCGATGCGCGGCAAGGATGTGAAAACGATCCAAAAATTATTGGCTCCTCTATACCCGCAAGTTGAAAATGCGACTGTCCGCGAACGTACCGAAGGCGATACACAAGTGATCGATTTCATCCAGCAAGCTGGTCGAAAAGGTTGATCAAGCATTGCCTGTTGTCTTTGATAGATAACAGGCTTTTTATTGGAGAAAAGATATGATTCAAAAAATTATGCACAGTTTAGAAAGCCTGCCTCTACTCGAACTGGAAGCAGTAACATTACTTGCTGAGCTACAACCCCAAACAGGTAGTTGGTTCCCCACAGAACTGACCGATACGCAAAAGCAACAGGTGGTCACAGCGACGGTGGAACTGGTGGCGTATACCCAACGCTGTCGCCAGATGGTGCGGCGCTTGTCCCATCTCGAAGCAGTACCCTTGTCAATTCCGATTGCGGAGTTTGCGATATGAACCCGCAAGACTTTGATAAGAGCCTCTCGTTTTTGCAATCAGTGACCTTAACTGACCCCTTCATGAGTTTATGCCGTGCCGTAGCATGGCTTGACCCGCTCGCGTTACAGGATGATGTGTTGATTGAAGATGCCTACTATGGACATGATGACCCGTGGGCAGATGTCACGGTCGCATGGGAAATGACGCGAACCTGTTTTCCTCAACTGTATGCGGAAACGACTGTGGCACTAAGAACACAACCCAATGTCCAACAGTTATCGTCGCGGTTGTGTGATGGTATCAGCGACTCCCTCAGCGGGGGCAGTTTATATGACCTGACCCAAATTCATTTTGGATTGCCTTTCTTCAGCCAAGCGATTGACATCACAGATGCCATCTTTTTTGCGGATCGCCAATATGCGCCCTTGTTGGCGGTGTACAAGTTGCTTGGAGTCGAACTCGATCCGAGTCAAACCTATAGCATTCCTGATGAAATGAGCGAGGCGGCATGGGTGGCGGAAGTCCTCGCCTTTAGCCTACGTCAAGAAACCGATTCAACCTATGACAAGATCGCGTGTTTGCTGGATTGGATGTTTGCTCAATCAGGGAACTCAGTTGTTGATCTGACCGAAGAGGAGATGTATGAAATGGGGGTCGAACCCTTGGCGTGGACACCCGAAGATTTACAGTTTAATGCCATGATGCACGATGAAGCCACCGAAATAGTATTAGACGCGCTGCAAGGATTGGATGCCTTAATCGCCAATCCTATATTACAAAGCCTGTTGAGTAATCATGCTCAATGTATTGCTAAAAGAATCCATTCTATTAAAAAGGAAAACCGATATGACTACCGCAACCGCGATGCCGCCCGTCTTAGCCGAGGCATCGAATGGCTTGACATCACTCAGCCAACTGATGAACCGTCCGCCCGTGATGACGCTCAAACTGTATGAGTTTGGGGTGTTGTTACAACGCCAAACCCCACAAGGCATGTGTGAACATCTAATCGATCCCGAACAACTAGCGATGCAACTCGCCACCAATATCCGATTGGATACGGGGCTACTGTCTCCTAACACAATCTACGTGGGGCAGGAGGGGGTGAATAAGGTGGTGGTTGAGCATCGTCCACGCAAGAAAACGGGTATATTCCTCGAAGGCTCTGATGAAGCGATTGTGATTCCATTGCCTGACATGATCCTGTTTCGCAGATCATCTGATAAGGGGCACCCTCACTATCGGATTTTTGCGGCGAAAGGACGCCCCGAATCATTAGATGCGGCATTGTGGCATGTGCCACTCCCGAATGTTTATTCTGATGGTCGAATTTGCTGGGGTAGTGTGAAAACGTTACAAAATCAAGATACCAGTACCACCAGTCTTGATGCAGATTGGCGCACGTTCTTGGGAACACCATTTGGCAATCATTCGGTGTCTGGAAAAAGCAAATCCCAACCGCAAGACATCCGTAAGCGTTACATCGATATGGAGAAACGGAAGTCACGGGTGTATGCCAAGTCGGATTTGATGCCTACCCGCTATACGATTCAATCTGTGATCGATTCATTACTATCATAATGACAAGATGTTTTATAAAGGAGCATTCAAAATGAGTTTATCGATCCCTTTAGTGTATGACCCCTTTATGCGTTTTGACCACATCACCATCGTTGGTTTAGGCGGGACGGGGGCGCATGTGGCACGGAACGTGGCGCGGTTGTTGTATCACCGAAAAATGAAAGGGCAATCCGTACCGAATGTATTGTTTGTTGATCCCGATCATGTAGAATCTAAAAACATTGGTCGCCAGATGTTTAGTGCTGGAAGTATCGGACAACCCAAAGCCCAAGTATTGGCTCAGACTTTCAATCTGGCTTTAGGGTTACAGATTCATTGGACAGGCGAAGCAGTGGATCATCAGAAACATATTCCGCAGGGGAGTTTGGTGGTGGGATGTGTGGATAACCATCTGGCGCGGGCAGAAATAGCGCGAGTGGAAAAGGCTGTTTGGCTCGATTGTGGCAATGGTTATGATTTTGGGCAAGTGGTTATTGGAGACAGTTTTGACCGCGAACAGGTTCTGGATGGCATCCGCGATGCGCGGCAAGGGCGGTGTCATCATTTGCCTCATGCAGGGTTATTGTTTCCTGAACTGTTGCAACCTGAATCGGAAGATCCCCAATCTTCATCACATGATGCTGATGCGCAATTATCTTGTGCGGAGTTGGTGGAACGGGATGAGCAACACCTCTATATTAACGACTTCATGGGCAACATCGCGGGACACTACATCTACCGCCTGTTGAATCGGGAACCCATCACCACCTTTATGACCCAACTGAATCTGAAGGGATTTCCTCAAGTTGATAACAGCCTCATTACCCAATCCGAATTAGAGCGCTATTTGTTGTCACAATAGATGGTGCTCCCCTCAGACAACCCCGCGAAAGCCTGATCGGTGATCTTGCTCTTTTAAAGTGGGAATATCCTCAAAGGGTAGGGGGCATTGGGTTTATGGGTGATGCCAGCCCATGAGCGATCCAATCATCCCGAATCGCCTGAGTGGTGGCATATCTGATAACTGGTGTTTTCTCCAATCAATTCCCGTTTTGCTAATCGATTATGGCAGAGCTGTTTTCCAAAGCATCCCACAGTCCTTAGTGCTGATGTGTCATTGCTTGATGCTGCAAGTCAGGTGGTCGCTTTGCCTGTTTGTGGGTTGGTTCTGGGAATCATGTTGCCAAATCCACGATGGGGTGGCGCGTTGGCTGCTGTGCCAGTGGTGGGTCTCCTTGTTGGGGTTGATGCCCTGTGGTATCGCGATTTCTGATGTTGCGATCCTGCCGTACGCGGCCCCATCGTCAAGGGGCAAGCCCTCACTGGATTTTTCTTCCTGGCTTGTGCCAGTCAAATTCAAGAATTTGCCTTCACCAGAAAAATCCGTGCCCTGCGGGTGACGACTGGGGCGGCTTCGCGCACGGCGGTCGGTTAGCAACGAAATCGCCCCCACGGGCATAACCAAACAAAACAGGAGACAATCTCATGGCTAGTACAGCAACAACACTCATCTTTCGCGGACGTTTAGGGCAAAATCCAGAATTACGCCACACCAAAGATGGCAAAGCGGTTACCAACCTCAGTTTAGCAGTTGATCAAGGTTATGGTGACAACAAACGCACGGAATGGATTCGGGTGACACTATGGAATAAACAGGCAGAAGCTGCCAATAGCTGGTTAAGCAAAGGGGATCTTGTATCCGTAGAAAGCGAAATTTTCCGTATCAATGCTTATGCCACTCAAGACGGGATCATTCGGGGACAATTGGAAGTAACGGCTCGTCGGGTGGACTACATCATCACCAAACGCAATCCGAATGAAGCCCCCGCTACCAACTACGAGGATGAAACCATCCCCTTCTAAACACACCCCAAGGTCTTCACTTCAACAGTCACTTTCGAGTGGCTGTTTTTCTGTTTGGGAGCGGCCAAGCGATTGCGTTGGGTTGCTGGTTGCTCCGATGTCTAGATTATATCAAAACACAAAATAAAAGGAAATTTATCATGAATCACAAAACCGTTCATATCACATACTTATTGGTCGCGAACACAACACGCTTGACCGCGATGAATCCCACCGAGGCATTGGTCTGGAAAAAGGAGCTGGCGGTGATGGGTGTTTCGGAATCGGTAATCCCTGACCCTGATTGGTGTGTTGAGCAAATCATTGTTGCCAACCCTGATTTTTCAACCTACACGATTGCGATTTGGGCAGTGGATGTGACCTGCGATTAACCCGTATCACTTTAAGTTTATTAGCTCACTTCGGTGGGCTTTTTTATTTTTGGAGAAGTCTTATGCAGACCTTAGATCAATTAGCCGAAAAAGTTAGTCTTCCCCCACAAATCGATCAAGCACTCAAGGCTGGCTTTGATCTGGTTGTCTCAATTTCTGGCGGCAAAGACAGCGATGCCATGACCCGCGTATTGAAACATATGTGGTATGGTCAAGCCCGTGGCTGGACGGGACAAATGCTCCTGCTGCATTCACATGTAGGCCGTGCGGAGCACAAAATCACACCGCGCTATATCCAGCGTTTTGCTGAACAGATGGCTCTACCCTTGCATGTCATTGATGGCGTCGACCTAGTCGATGTGATGAAAGCACGTAAAGCCAAGCTGGAGGCACAAGGTAAGGCGGTTCCATTTTGGCCATCTGCCAAAGCAAGATATTGCACATCAGATTTAAAGCGAAATCCTATCAACAAGTTTCTACGTCATTGGTCTGGCAAGAGAGGACGTGTGATTTGTGCGATTGGAATGCGAGCGGAGGAGTCAGCATCGCGAGCGAAAAAGCCTGTTGTGAAAACGCGAGCTGGTGTGCAGACAAAAACTCGTACCGTTTATGATTGGCTACCGATTCACAATTTCACACGAGAGGATGTTTGGCATACCCTTGGCTATGAACTTGATGAACTTCGTGCGATTCAGACACAGAGCCATGGCCTATCACCAGAGGCGATTTTGAAGTCCGATTTTAGGGCACATCCCGCTTATGCACTGGGGAATGACCGGTTATCTTGTGGCCTATGTATCTTTGGTAGTCTGGGAGATTTGAGGAATGGCGCTGCTCAGAATCCAGAGGTGTACCGTGAGTATATTCAACTTGAGATTGACTCAGGGTTCAGTTTTCAACCGAAGCGTTGGCTGGGTGATGTTGCGCCGCACCACTTGACGTTAGAGATGAAAGTGGCTCTTGAGACAGCGAAATCTCGAACCGGAAAACGGTACCAACAACCTGCGAGAACGAATTTGATACCCCGTCAATTACCCCTGTTTTGACAGCACCACCGGTGCACCAGTGCTTTTGATGTGTGGTTTTTTGGTAGTGGAAAAAGATAGCGGTGTTGATCACCACGGACGCACCGCACCACGGATGCACCAGCATCCGAACGAGCGGCATAGCGCCGCTCATTGCACGCGTTGCGTGCCCTTGATTTTTGCCAAGTAAGCGTGTCGCAGAGACGATTACAAGGGGGAGGTGTAGCCGCGCACCACCCCAAAGTGTAACGACAAGTTGGCAAAAATCGAGCGAGCCTAAAGCTCGCCACCTTCACGTGCGTGAAGGTGGGGCATCCGTTACTGTGTAACGCATCACTTGCTGCGCAAGTGGTGATACCCGCGACTCAGCCTCGGGTATCCGATAGGGTGCAGGGGTGATGTTGAGCATGTTTTATAACGGCACAACATTGACCCCATAAACCACAGAATCGACCACATTGTGGATCATTCCACGTGAAGCAACTTGATACGATTTGTAAAACGACTGATCTACCCTAAAAAATGGCATAGTTTGTATAATGAGATCAACCTAGTTCTTGGTTGGTCTTTACCACCCCCTAATGCTGGTGCATTAGCAACATGGAGTTTGAAATGAATGTGAAGTTAATTGTAATAATAGGCTGTTTTGTCATCGTGATGCTGGCCCCATCTTATGCTGCGCCACGCCAATCCGTGGTGGATGGGAATTTAACCCCAACAATTTTGTTTGATGGGGGGTATATCTCAGACATAGCCTTTTCAAATAATGTGGCGGTGGTGGCTTATCTGGGCGGTTTCCAAGTCTTGGATTTGAGTAGTGGGGCATTTCAGCAAATCCATCAACAGGAATATTGGAAAACCGATATTTATCGGGTATCAGCGTTAACCCCAGATGCCAGTCGCTTTATCATCAGTCGGATTGGTGGGGCTGGTGAGGGGGTGATGTCGATAGAAATAGGTGATGTTGTTTTAGAACCTCAAAGTGCCTATTTTCAGACAGCTGATATTGTTCGGGTGAATGATGTTGAGATTGATGCAGCGGAACAAAGTTATGTTGGCACGGCATCAGGTTCAGTCTGGTTTGTGGGATTTGATGGGGCTACAGAGATTCCGAATGTACACCCAGGCGGAACGATGGGGGTGAGTTTGTTAGCCAATGGTGAATTGGTTAGCGGTGGGATGGATGGCACGGTCAAGTTTTGGAGTGGACAAAATATAAGTCAAACCCTCACATTTGCGCAACCGGTGTTAGATGTAATTGCCTCACCGGTATCAAATGACCAGATTCTGATTCAGTTTGAGGATAACAGCTTGATGTTATGGAGCCAAACAAGCGAAGCGAACCTTACGATGCGTAGTCATGTGGTGGCGTGGTCGCCCAGTGGTGCATTTATCGCCATTGCCGGTGACCAAGGTGCTGTAGAAATCTGGAACTTAGCAGCTCAAACACTGGAACGAACATTGGATGCTCATACGGGGCAGGTCACGGCATTGGCATGGGATGGTGCATATGTGGCATCCGGTGGATTAGATGGTTGGCTGCGTGTGTGGGACATGCAAGGGAACTTGATAGATGAGCGCAAAATAGTGACGTGTTGCTTAGAGAGCTTAACGGGTAATGGCGAGTTATTTCTCTTTCGGCAGGGTGGTTACATTTGGGAGTGGAATAATACTACCCAAACGCTTCGGACTATTTTTGCGCAAGAAAAGCGGACTTTAGATATTTTGTTGAGTCCATCGGGGCGTTATCTGTTGGTTGATGAGTACATTGGCAAATATCATTTCCCCGTGTTGTATGAGCGTTTGGCGGATGGCAGTTATGTCCAACGCGGCGCATATACACAGGTAAACGATGGGTTAGGCGCACCAATCGTTGGGAAAACATTTAGCCATGATGAAAGCTCTATATTGTTATCATTATTTTTATCCGAACCATTTTTCGAATTGAGTGTGCCCAATATGACACTTATTCAACAAAATAATTGGTCTGGTTATGGGTTAGATATTAGTCCTGACAATACGACTATCATTTCAACTTTTGGCCCTAGTCTTGTATATCTTGACCGCGAATTAACGAATGAATTAGCAGGTGTCAATTATGGGATTCCAGAGCCAATCGATTTGGAATACTCGCCAGATGGTCAATTTATAGCTGCTGCTCGCCGCCTAAATGTGACACTCATGACTTCTATAGAATTTCAAGAGCCAGAAATCGTTTGTCGTCCATCAGGTGTTGGGGAACGATTAGATGACTCAAGTTTATATGACACTTACATTACCTTTACACAAGACAGCCGCTATTTGATTTGCGCAAACCCGGCTTTAGTGATTTATGATCTCATCGATAAAGTTGAGGTGTTTAGGGGGACTTTCACACAAGTTGGTGAGGTTGATCAAGTTGTTCATGGCGTAGAACTATCGACAGATGAAACACAAATTTTTGCAGCATATGGTAGTACCTTCCAAGTCTGGCAAGCGGGTGCTTTTGAACATATTCCATTTCCTGAATTGTTCCCAGAAGTTTCTGATCCCAGTGATTCATCTGGTGAGTAGAGTGTTTTAGTAGTCCGTATTGGCGTGTTGTGGCTCAGCATACATCTGCTGAATGAGGTCAATCAGTTCTTGGTTGGTCTCCACCCCGAAATGCTGGCTTAAGGTTACTGGCATTGCTCCATTAAAACGGAGCCTTTTCTCTTTTGCTCATATTTGCTTTGATTTAATATGTTATATAAACACGTCTGCACACTTTGACGCCGCACAATCTCTGACATTTCGAGATTCCGTCAAAACAGGGGAGGTTCAATTCAAGGATATTGTTTACTTTTTGAACAGGCATTGGTGGTGCATCGGTTACAAAAGACATCATGTTAAATGGAGAATATGATGTCGAACGATCCCCAAATCCCATACGATGATTATCGCTATACCCATCGCACGAGTATCAGTATGACTGAGGCGATGCGCGAACGTCTGAAACAAGTGGTGACCAATCGCCGTGATCCGAAGTTCACCAGCAGTGATGCCATGCGTGAAGCGATTCGCTTTTACTTGGACACCCAAGAAGATCTGATCGGCAGTCGCAAACACTTCAGCAAATCTTTGCATCGCAGCATCAGCCAACACGAACACACGATGATCTTCACACTCCATGCTGTCTTGTTGCTGGTGGCTCGCCTGTTTGCCTATGTCATCAAAAGCAAAGATGGTCGTGATGTTGATCCGATGAAGCTGATCGAAAGCTCAATTGTGGATAGCAAGTTGCTCTCAAAACGACTGACCAAAGCCACCACGTTGATCCGCCAAGATGACAGCATCCAATCCAAGGAGTAAGCCATGGCCAAAAACAAACGTATACGACGTGGCACCATCTGGTCAAACCTGCGCTGGATTCACCCCAAACGAACGGGTTATGGCACCGGTGAACAATCCTTGCGGGACAAATTGCGCTATTTTACCTACCGCGATGATCGCAATGTGAAAGCGCCTCGGGGCGGTCGTCGTTGGGTTGATCAGGGCTTGGGTGGTAGCCACCGCGAAATCTTTGAGCAATGCAAGCGATTGACCAGTGATGATCGACTGGCATGGACAATGATGCTGAGTCCGAAGCCGCGTCTGATGATGTTGATTGAGGATGAAGCAGAGCGGCGTACCTTTGTTGAGAATCTGACCGAAGATGTGATCGAACAGTGGTTTGAGGCACGCGGTTTTGTGGATCCACAGTACAGCTATGTTGTCCATGACCGTGCAACGTCCACGGATGGTTCCCAGCAATTACATACGCATGTGGTGCTGCCAGGAACGGTTGAAACGGCAGGCGGACAAGAACGCTTTGAGAACCATCACCAAGATTTACGCGAGTTTAATATCTTGGTGGAAGATTTGTTTGAGATTCATATGGATCGCCAGTTGGGGGTGGCATGGCGGCAAAGATGGCAGGCCATCCAACGCGAGGAAGCGCTGCAAAAATACTGGAACAGCATGGAATGGGAATCTGATTCACAGAATATGGCAGCTTTAGCCCAACGCCTTCATGCGACAGGATACGACCCCAGCCGCATTCCTGAATCGATTGATAGTCCGCAAGCCTTTGAAACATGGCTATCTGAACAAGAACAGCAAGACCCTGATCTGGATATATGGTTCGGGGATCGGACTTAGTGACTCTATATAAGGAAACATCGCCATGTATTATCTGATCTTTTCACAATCGTTATTTGGTAGTCCTTTGCTGATAGGTTCTAGTCTGTGTTTGTTACCGATCTTGATTCTCAGCACGGCATGGATGCTCGGTGCGGATATTCGCCGTTATGAGGAAACCGAATCGAGTCATGGGCTGCCCAAGGTTTTGTTGCATGGTTTGGTATCGATGTTGATCTCAGTTATCTATCTAGGGATTGGTTCTTCGGTTGCCATCACACGTGGACAAGGGGCAGATTTTTCTGGCGTTCTGGAAATCATCGTTGGTGATCCGCCACGTTTTATCCATCAGCCGCGTATTCTGATGTTGGCACTGGGGCATTGGGGACTATTGCTGATGACCAATCTGGTGCTGTATCAAAACCTGAAAGCGGGGGGCTGGTTACGTGGGGTGATGGATGCCATGCGGCATCCACCGGTGATTCGGCAAGAACTCGGATCATCCCATTTTTGTACCCATCGTGAGTACAAACGTTATCGTGTCCCTGATGCGGAAGGCATGACTTTTTTGGGAGCTTTTTGGGGGGATGCCAAGCAACGACTGGATGCAGGGCAAGGCATGTTTTGCTTGAATGGTGAAGATGCGGCTCGTGGGATTTTAACCCTCGGTGGCCCTGGTTCGGGGAAAACGCAGGGGGTGATCTTACCCTCGATTGCGGACAACATGGCTAACGGGCATTCGCTGATTGTGGCAGACCCGCAAGGTGAACTCAAACACCATATTCTGACTTATGCCAAGGTCACCGGACATCTGGTGGTGATTCACGACCCGACGGGAACAACTGGCCCGCGTTTTAACTTGGCAGAGGATATTGCGAACGTGTCTGATGCGCGGGCTATCGCAGATGTGCTGGTGCCATCAGCCCAAGGCGATAACAAGTTCTGGTCGGATTCGGCGGCGGCATTGCTGGCTGCGGGGCTGATTCGGTATGCCAATCTGGGCGATATTTATGAAGCGCTTAAAGACCTCAAATCAATGGCGAATGACTTTAGCGATCAGGTTGATGATGCGGCATTGCTGGCGAATTCATTTATTGCGAGTGTGAACAGTGATGGCAAAGTCGCCTCGAATGTAGTCGCCACGCTTGCCACCGCCTTAACAGGTTGGGCATCGGTCGATGTGCGACACAATACCGCCTCGAGTGATTTTGATGCAGACCTGATTGTGCAGCAACCAACGGTGGTTGTTTTGACTTGTCCGGGGCGGATGCGAGCCGTTTATGCCTCCTATCTGGGGGCAGTATTACGCAAATTGATGCTGGACTTGGATACCATCGGTGAAATGGCGGGTGGACAGTTACCTGTACCCGTGAACATCATCCTCGATGAGTTTCCGACCTTGGGCAAGCTGGATAGTTTGGTCTCAGATGTGAACTTGGTGCGTAAGCGGCGTATGTCGATTCTGATTGCCGCCCAAACCAAAGGGCAGTTTCACCTGATCTATGGGCAAGATGGCACGCAAGCCTTGTTCACGGGGTTAGCCACCCAGATTGTCTATGGCGGCTGTGATGCGGAAACCGCTGAGTTTTATAGTCGGGCATCAGGGACAGCCACCCAACAAGATGACACCACCTTTCGCAGTCGTCCGCTGTTGACGGTGGATGAGGTCATCACCCCGCAAGCTGGTAATGCGACGATCTTTGCGCGCTATGTTGATCCCGGATACGCCACCCAAATCATTTTGACGGGACGCTTGACCCGTTTTTATGAACGGCAGGATTGGCAGTATCGCTTGAAAGCTGCCCATGATCGCGAACCGATGGTTTTAGAGCGAGGGTTGAGTATCCGCCTGAAAGCGCCAGTCAACATCAAACCTGAGCGGGTGATCCATCCGCCATTAGACCCTCATTTTGATGTGGCATTGGAGAAGTCGCAAACACCAAAGCTAAAACCCAAACCCGTTATAGAAGATGACCCACTTTTGGATCAGGTGGCACCGCATCGGGTGACATTTGAAGCGCTTGTGAGTGACAGCAAGGAGTAGGGTACATGAACAAACAGACGACAATTCGAGCGGTGGCGCGTAAAACGGGCAAGACTTACTTTGAGGTGCAGGTCATGCTAGAAGCTCTGATTGAGACATGGAGCGAGGCATTGGCGGAAGGTGACCATATCGCCATTCAAGACTTTTTGACCATTCGTGTGACCGAACTCAAAACCCATCAACGAGGCAGGCTACGCCACCACAATTCAAATACTCCGATGCGGAAAACGGCGTATCGAGTGGACGTGCGGATGAGCCAAGCCTTACGAGATAAATTCTATAAATCCTATTAGTTGACAGGAATCTACACTTGCCGCTAAAGTTATCCCATACGAAATGAGGCGATGATGACCACAAACGGCATTCCACAGGATTTAGAATCGAAGTTATGGGCGGCGGCGGATAAATTGCGCGGACACATGGACGCTGCCGAATACAAGCATGTTGTCTTAGGGCTGATCTTTTTGAAATATATTTCAGATGCGTTTGAAGAACTTCACCAGCACTTACAAACCATCGAATTTGCAGACCCCGAAGACCCCGATGAATACCGCGCCGAAAATATCTTTTGGGTTCCCCCAGATGCCCGCTGGGATATGCTGAAAAATAACGCAAAATCGACTGAAATTGGTGTCTTGATTGACCGTGCAATGGTCGCCATCGAAAACGACAACCCGACCCTCAAAGGGGTGTTGCCCCAAGATTATGGGCGCGAAGACCTCGACAAGCGCCGCCTCGGGGAACTGGTCGATTTGATTAGTTCGATTGCGATGGGCGACAGCGAAAGCCGTTCGCAAGACATTTTAGGGCGGGTGTATGAATATTTCTTGGGGCAGTTTGCCAATGCAGAAGGTAAAAAAGGCGGACAGTTCTACACCCCCAAATCGGTCGTGACCTTATTGGTCGAAATGCTGGAACCCTTCAAAGGGCGGATTTATGACCCGTGTTGTGGATCGGGTGGCATGTTTGTGCAATCGGAGAAGTTCATCACAGCGCATGGCGGTAATATTGATCATATATCCGTCTATGGACAAGAGAGCAACCCTACCACGTGGCGCTTATGCAAAATGAATCTGGCCATTCGTGGCATTGATCACAACCTTGGCACCAGCGCGGCGGACTCCTTCCATAATAATCTGCACCCTGACCTGCGCGCGGATTTCATCATGGCGAACCCGCCCTTTAATATGAGTGATTGGGGCGGCAATCTCTTAGACGATGACCCGCGCTGGATGTATGGTGTGCCACCTGCGGGGAATGCTAACTTTGCATGGGTGCAGCATATGGTCTATCACCTGTCGCAAAATGGACGGGCGGGATTTGTGCTCTCGAATGGATCGATGAGTACCAGCACACGCGGCGAAAAAGAAATCCGTCAACAATTGATCGAAGAAGATCGGATTGAGTGCATGGTTGCTTTGCCGCCGCAATTGTTCTACAACACAGGGATTCCCGCCTGCTTGTGGTTTGTCAGCAAGCAAAAACCCGACCACCGCCGTGGGGAAACCCTGTTCATTGATGCCCGACGCGCAGGTGAAATGGTCAATCGAACGTTGCGGGTGTTGACCGAAGATGAAATTTTAGATATCGCCGCCACATATCATGGCTGGTTAGATCCTTCGGGCGTATATGATGACGTGCCTGGTTATACGTATTCTGCCAATCTGGATAAAATAGCGGGACATGATTATGTCTTAACCCCTGGGCGGTATGTGGGCGCACCTGATCTTGATGAAGACGACGAACCCTTTGCGGAAAAAATGGAACGCCTGACCCAAACCCTTCAAACGCAATTTGAAGAAAGCGCCCGCTTGGAGGCTATAATAAAAGAAAACCTCAAAAAGCTGGGGTACGATTAAGTAGGGGACGTGATACATCACGTCCGAGATAGCGATTTTGGATGACATGCGTTATGTGCAAAGGACACCCCATGACCGATAGACCGTTACCCCCGACAATAGATGGCTTACGCGCCAGACGGGATGAAATTTTAGACCTCACCGCCCAATATGGCGTTAAAAATGTGCGGGTTTTTGGCAGTGTGGCACGTGGCGAAGCAACACCCCAAAGCGATATTGATTTGTTGATTGACCAAGATTGGGCGGCGCTTTCTGGTTGGGGTGGCATGGAACTAATCATTGCTTTGGAAGATTTACTTGGGCGCAAAGTGGATGTGGCGACTGTTGATGAACTCAAACCGCGCATTCGTGAGCGGGTGCTACAAGAGGCAATTCCACTATGAGCAAACGCGATGAGCGAGCATTTATTGAGGATATGTTGGATAGGATTGCTTTGGTAGAAGAATTTACGGAAGATGGCAAAGATGTTTTTTATGCCTCGCGAATGCAACAAGAGGCGGTCATCCGTAGTCTCGAAATCATGGGCGAAGCGAGCCGTAATCTATCCGAGGACTTCCGCAACGCGCATCCCGATGTGCCTTGGCGACAAATTGCCGCCTTTCGCAATTTTGTAATACACGTTTATTGGGACATCAAGCTAGAGCGTATTTGGTCAGTAGTCGAAAATGAATTGCCAACCTTGAAGCCACAACTCGAAACGATCTTGGGAGATTTAGAAGCGGATGATGAGGAACCAAACCAATGAAATGCGTAATTTGTAAACAGGGTAACACCCATACAGGAACCACCACCATGACCTTAGAACGTGGGCATACAACCTTAGTGTTTAAGGATGTCCCCGCGCAAGTGTGCGAAAATTGCGGCGAAGCCTACCTTGATGATGCCACCACCCAACATTTATTAGCTGCCGCAGAAGCCGCCGTGCAAGCAGGCGTACAAGTTGAGATTCGCGCGTATAGTGCTGCCTAAGTGAGTATGAAAAAGGACACCCCATGAATGGGAAAGCGATTTAAAAACAAGGAAACCATCATGAACGAATGCCGCATGTGTAAAGGACAATTAGAGGAACAACGGGTAACCCGTGTGCAAGAATACCAAGGGCAATGGTACATCATCGAGAATTTACCCGCTTTGGTGTGTCGTCAATGTGGTGACATTTATTACACACCCCAAGCCCATGACCGCGTGATTGACCTTATCACCAGCGATGCTACCCCCGTTCGGGTGGAGCATGTTAGCGTATTGGATGCGAGCTAATGCCCACCTTCCACACCAAGCCCGAATTATGGGCAAAGCTCAAACCCCTAGCGCGTCAAATGCGCCATGACCCCACCCCTGCCGAAGCCGCATTGTGGGGGCGGCTGCGCAATCGTGCCGTGATAGATGCGAAATTTCGGCGACAACATAGCATTGAGCGCTTCATAGTCGATTTTGTATGCTTGGCGCATCGGCTGATTATTGAAGTTGACGGGGATATTCACGATTACCAGCAAGACGCCGATGCTATCCGCCAAGCTTTTTTGGAAGCGCAAGGCTTCCGCGTGGTGCGCTTTCGTAATGAACAAGTATTAACCGCGATAGACGGTGTGCTGGCAGTGATTGCCCATGCTTTAGGTGAAGAAGTACCTCACCCCCCAGCCCCCTCTCCACAGGTTGGAGAGGGGGAGCCGCGCACCGCAAAAAGTCCCCTCTCTGGCACGGAGAGGGGATTTAGGGGTGAGGTACAAACCGACAACCACCCACAGGAGGACACCCCATGACCAACACACCACCACCAGCGAGCCAGCGCCCGCGTGGAACCAATGATGAAAGACAACTTGCGGAGGTTAGGCTATGAGTGATTGGGAAATTGTAAGGCTAGGCGATTACTGTATCAAAATTGGTAGTGGAGCAACACCAAAAGGTGGTCAAGAATCTTACAAGGATTTTGGAATATCTCTAATAAGAAGTCAAAATGTTTACAATAACTATTTTGATTTTGGTGGAATAGCTTATATAGATGATTTGCAAGCGGCTAAATTAAGTAATGTGATTGTTGAGAGTAACGATATTTTATTAAATATCACGGGTGACTCAGTAGCTAGAGTTTGTCAAGTTCCCGATAGTGCATTACCTGCGCGTGTTAATCAACATGTCTCAATTGTTCGACCTAATCCAGATTTTTTTGATTCGCAATTTGTTAAATATTATTTGGTTTCACCATATATGCAATCACATATGTTAATGCTATCAAGTGCAGGTGCTACGCGAAAAGCCTTAACAAAAGGGATGATCGAGGGATTTGAAATTCCTCTCCCCCCCCTAGAAGAACAACGCGAGATTGCCCATATCTTAGGCTCTTTGGATGACAAGATCGAGGCGAACCGCCGCCAAAATGAAAGCCTTGAAGCCACTGCCCGCGCCTTGTTCAAATCATGGTTTGTGGACTTTGACCCTGTCCACGCCAAAGCCAACGGCGAACAACCGCTTGGTATGGATGCCGCCACCGCTGACCTCTTCCCTGATAGCTTTCAAGAGAGCGAGCTAGGCATGATTCCGAGCGGGTGGGAGGTTAGTGTAATTGGGGACTTGGTAAAATCCGTTGGAGGTGGAACACCTAGTACAAAAGAACCAAATTATTGGGATGGTGGGTTTATACATTTTGCTACTCCAAAAGATTTATCTGGTTTATCAAGTCCGGTTCTGTTAGATACGGAACGCAAAATTACAGAAGATGGATTACAAAAAATTAGTTCAGGGTTACTACCAGAAAAAACGGTTTTGCTATCCTCTCGTGCTCCTGTTGGGTATTTAGCAATTGCAGAAATACCTGTTGCTATAAATCAAGGTTTTATAGCTATGATTTGCGAACAAGTACCATCTTATCTGTATACACTTTTTTGGACACAATTTAACTTAGACGAAATCAAACAACGCGCAAGTGGTACAACATTTCAAGAAATTAGCAAAAAGAATTTCCGCCCAATACCAGCTATTTTACCTAGTGAATCTATTTTGAATCACTTTGATGAAATTATCGAACCAATATATACACAAATAGTATCTAATTTAAAAGAATCACGCACACTAGCCGAAACACGCGATGCGTTGTTGCCACAGTTGGTCAGTGGTCAACTCCGTGTTGGGGATTTAGATTGATATACGAGAGAGTCATATAACAACATGAACAATAAAAGTACCGTTAGAACAGATGCAAGAACCAAGTCCGTACGAGAATTATTGAGTGGTAAAAAATATTCCATTGATTACTATCAACGAGAATACAAATGGGGTACACGTCATGTTAGGGAATTACTTGAAGATTTGCAAAATCATTTTCTGCAAAGCTATCAGCCATCTCATCAGCGTGAAGCAGTCGAAGGTTATGCTCATTATTTTCTTGGCTCTATTATTGTCGCTAGCCGAAATGGTCAAAGTTTTATTATTGATGGACAACAACGCCTAACGACTTTGACGCTAGTACTTATACACTTAAACAATTTACAAAAACAAAGTGAAAGTAAAGTCGAGATTTCAACATTAATCTATAGCGAAAAATTTGGCACTCGCTCATTTAATATTGATATAGCTGATAGAACACAAATATTAGAAGCGCTCCACAATGATGAAACATTCGAAACGGAAGATCAAAGCGATTCAGTTCAAAATATAGGTGCGCGTTATGATGACATAATCGAATTTTATTCGGATAATATGTCAGAAGAAAGTCTCCCGTTTTTTATTGACTGGCTAACTGAATGCGTAGATTTCGTCGAAATAACAGCATTTTCAGATGAAGAGGCCTATACAATTTTTGAAACGATGAATGATCGGGGATTATCTTTAACCCCTACGGATATGTTAAAAGGGTATCTTTTATCTAATCTAAGTGGTGACGCGATTCGCCAACATTTAAATGAGCTTTGGATCAATCAATTGCGTAAACTTCGAGATGCTGGTATTGAAGATGAGAGTGATTTTTTCAAGTCTTGGTTACGTGGACAATATGCTCAAACAATACGCGGCTCAAGACCGGGGGAAGCAAATAAAGATTGGGAAAAGATAGTTAGTGCTTTTCATAAATGGGTTAGAGATGAAAAAAAGGTCTTGGGTTTACTTGAACCTCCAGATTTCCGTGATTTTATTGAAAGAGAATTTCATTTTTTCATCCGACAATATGCAAGATTACGTCAAGCTGCGGATAGTTTTGATTTTGCGAAAAAGCAAGGACTTGAATATGTTCACTACAATGCAAACAATGGTTACACACTACAATACCCGTTAATCCTCTCAACTCTAAGCCCTGATGATTCTCAAGAAGTTACAGATAAAAAAATCAGAGCTGTTGCAGGCTTTTTAGATATTTTCATTATTCGTCGTTTTGTAAACTTTAAGACCACATCAAGTAATGCTACAAAAGGACGTGTTTTTAATTGGATAATGGCAATACGTCGAAAAACTTTGCCCGAAATTATAGACTATTTATATTCGATACTCGACGAAATGGATGAACAAGGTGAAACATTTCATGGGATGCAGGAATTTTATTTACATCAACAGAATAAAAAACGAGTTCATCATATATTAGCGCGATTTACTTATGAACTTGAGACTGGCACAGGTATAGAAACCAGTTTTGATAAATATAGTTCTACAAAAGCAAAAACACGATTTGAAATTGAACATATTTGGTCTAATAACTTTGAACGACACAAAGATGAATTTGATAGTGAAATGCAATTTTTACCCTATAGAAATCGAATGGGTGGGTTAATCTTATTGCCACGCGGTACTAATCAAAGTCATGGCAATCAACCCTATGAAGTTAAAATTAGGCACTACATCAAAGAAAATCTATTAGCTCAATCATTGCACAAAGATGCTTATGTACGTAACCCAAATTTCACAAAACTAATTAGTTCATATGGCCTGTCTTTCCAACCTCATGAGCAATTCAAAATAGCTGATTTGGATGCCAGACAAATGCTTTACCAAGAACTTTGTGAAGTTATTTGGTCTGCAAAACGCTTAGATGATGAACTTCAATTTTAGTCTTTTATTGGGTAGGTAAAGTAGTGAAAAGATTTAACGAAGATACGGTTGAATACGCGGCGCTAGAGTGGCTGCAAGCCATCGGGTATGAGTATGTGCATGGCGGCGACATTGCCCCCGACGAACCCGCCGCCGAGCGTGAACGGTACACAGACGTGCTGCTTGCGGGGCGGTTATCGCGTGCCTTAAACCGTATCAATGGGCATATTCCGCGTCAAGCGCGTTCCGGTGTCATTGAAGACGCCATCCGCAAATTGCAACGCACCACTAGCCAAAATCCGATCATCAATAATCATACGTTCCATGTGTGGCTCACCGAAGGGCTAGATATTTCTTATCGCGATGGCGGGCAAGTCCGTCATGATAAGTTGTGGTTGGTCGATTTTGAGAATCCCACAAAAAACGAATGGCTGGCGGTGAATCAGTTCACCATCATGGATGTGAACCCGACCACCCAAGCCAAAACCAACCGCCGCCCCGATGTGATCCTGTTTGTGAATGGCATCCCGTTGGTGGTGATCGAACTCAAAAACGCCGCAGATG
>JGI12316J15310_10000449_pt2 | contig 28212 bp, 25 predicted proteins | sample MarCyaLeptolynsp_FD_15310 | JGI IMG/M metagenome (IMG submission 15310)
GCATATGGACCTGTAATTGCCGGTCTCGGTATGATAGTTAGCAATAGACCTAACTCATAACTGCTACTTTTTCCATATATTCAGCCACTCTTTAATCAACCATGGCTAAGCGTACTCCTGCCCTAGGCTTTATTCTTTTCACGGTATTACTCGATGTTATCGGTATAGGTATAATTATTCCGGTAATACCCGGGCTGCTGGCTGAATTAGGGATTCCTGATGCAGGAGAAGCTTCATTCACTGGAGGCCTTCTACTCTTCACCTATGCGTTCATGCAATTCCTTTTTGCACCAATACTTGGTGGCCTAAGCGATCAATATGGAAGAAGGTTAGTCATACTAATTGCGCTATTTGGACTTACAGTAGACTATATAGTTGTAGCCTTCGCCCCCACCATCATATGGTTATTCGGAGCCCGGATAGTGGCAGGTATTTGTGGAGCAAGCTTTTCTACTGCCTCAGCCTATGTGGCAGATATTAGTGCACCTGAGGACAGACCTAAGAACTTTGGAATGATTGGGGCTGCTTTTGGATTAGGGTTTATTCTTGGGCCAGTACTTGGCGGGCTTTTAGGTCAAGTGGATATTAGACTCCCCTTCTTTGTATCTGCAGGCCTAACCCTTATTAATTTTATCTATGGCCTTTTTGTCCTTCCAGAGTCTCTAAGCAAAGAAAACAGAAGAAAGTTTGATTGGAAAAGAGCTAACCCCATTGGCTCATTAAAAAACCTTTCCAAGTATCCATTTTTAAAAAACCTCTTCCTTGCCTTTTTTATCATTTACGTTGCCAGTCATTCTGTGCAGAGCAACTGGTCGTTTTTCGGCAAAGAAGTATTCGAATGGGAAGAATTAGACATTGGAATCTCATTGGCCGTTGTTGGCTTCTTTGTAGCTATTGTACAAGCTGTGCTCATTGGTAGAGCGGTGAAAAAATTCGGTCAAAACAAGACTGTGTATATCGGCTTGGTGTGTAACCTAGCAGGTTTTATACTATTTGCAATGGCTTCACAAGAATGGATGATTTACTCCTTTCTGGCCGTTTATGTAATGGGAGGCCTTGCCGGACCAACCCTTCAAGGCCTGATGTCTTCGCAGGTACCTGCCAATGAACAAGGGGAATTCATGGGAGCCATTACCAGCTTACAGAACCTTGGAAATATCTTTGGTCCTCTTATCATGACGGGGATTTTCTTTTATTTTACGACCACCTCCAACTTCTACTTTCCTGGAGCTGCATTTGCATTAGCAGCCCTCTTTTCAATCGTTAGCGGAACAATTATCTACAAAACAATCTCGAAGCGTACCGAATGATTAACTTAGAATAATCTTCAAAACCCGATTATTTGAAAGTTTATATTCCTAACGAGACAGCCCCTTTAGAAGCTGTGATTTTGGGCATTGCCAATGATATGGGCGAGCCATTAGACATTAACCCTGTAAGTAAATCGCATATCGAGCAGGGCACATACCCCACTGAAACGGACATTTTAGTTGAATTGGAAGGTTTTGCCAATGTTCTAAAAGACCTGGGTGTTGAAGTACTTAGGCCTAAAAACTTAATAGGCGTTGAACAAATATTTACCCGTGACATAGGCTTTGTCATAGATGGCAAGTTTGTAGTGGCTAATATGAGGGAACCTGTTAGGCAGCAAGAATTCCCTGGTATAGAGCACTTAATTCAAGATTTAAAAGCTGAAGATATTCTAAACCTACCGAGTGAAGCGCTAATCGAAGGTGGTGATGTGTTGGTCCATAATAATTTTGTCTTTGTTGGAATAAGCAAACGAACCAACCTAGCCGGTTATGAATTTCTGAAAGCTCAGTTTCCTGATAAATCGGTCCATGCCCTACACCTAGAAGTAAACGATAGCCCCGAGACCAATATCCTCCATCTTGACTGTGCCTTTCAACCTGTTGGTGAGCGGTCAGCCATCTTGTATGAAGGAGGGTTCAAATCCAAACCTGAAATCCTATATGAAGTTTTCGGAGAGGACAATTTCATCAGGGTATCCTTGAAGGAAAAACAGCAAATGTTCCCTAATATTTTTTCAATTGCTCCAAACAAGGTTATTGTAGAGGAGAACTTTTTTAGACTTAAAGAAGAACTTGCAAAAAGGGGAATAGAAAGCATAGATGTTAAGTTCTCTGAGACTTCAAAATTGAGTGGTCTCTTGCGCTGCTCTACACTGCCCCTAAGACGATCTCACACGAATATGTGATCAGAAGGTTTTCCTCATAATCCTTATCTTGTTAACCTACGTTAGGATAATTATGGAAGCCAAGCTAGACATTTGGATTGTGCTCTTTATTGCGGCAACTGCTCAGGGGGGTTTCCTGTCTTTCATGCTCTTTCTCAAGCGATCAAATGTAGAAAAGACCAAGAGGGCACAGTATTTACTTGCGCTCCTCATGTCTGCTTTTACCATTACCATTGCCTACTATGTTACCTATTGGACAGGAATCTCAGGAATTCACCCTGTATTCGGAGTTATCCTAAGGTTTACCCTGTTATTCGGACCTCTTGCCTACTTATACCTCTATTACTCTTTTCACCAAAGACTTCCCAAGTACTATGGCTTACACTTTCTACCCTTCTTACTGATCAACTTATTGGTGTTCGCCATTCATTGGATACAACCCGGTTTCCGCACTTATCACCTATTTAATTCCTTGCCTACTTTTCATGTATTGGGTTATGCCATCTACAATCTGTTTTTTGTCCATGCGAAAAATGGGAACAAATGGTTTAGGCAAGTCGCTTTATCGTTTTTAGGTTATTCACTCTGTCTACTATCCTATTACATTCTGGTATGGACAGGCGTCTTGGAATTGCAACATGACTATATGGTTTCAATGGGCATGACCGTATTCATTTACTTTATTGGGTACCATGGCTTCAAGCATCCTATAGTCACCAAAGACAAGCTTAAACAGGAGAAGTATCAAAAATCATCGCTCACAGATCAGGCGATCAATGTACTCGCTAAACAGCTTGATGACTTAATGCACACTGAGAGGCTATTTACGAATGGAGACTTAAAATTGAATGAACTGGCCAATACATTGGGACAAAGTCCGCATACAATTTCTCAAGTGATTAATGTATCCAAAAGACAGAAGTTCACGGAATACCTTAACGACCTGAGAGTGGATGAGGCTATCACACTCATGTCAAAAAGTCAATATCAAAATGCCAAACTCATTGCAATTGGCTTAGATGCTGGGTTTAACAACAAGACATCCTTTCTCAATGCCTTTAAGAGAAGGACGGGCAAGTCGCCTTCAGACTATAGAAAATCATTACTAAGCCAAGTTGCATAATGGATTCATGGAAAATCCTAACGGCTTTACCTAAGGTCAAAATATAGTTATGCTTATATACCTCATAAAAGCTTATTCATATGTCACATAGAAGATCATTTATTGCCACTCTGGGCTTAATTTTAGCTTCAAACCCGTTAAAGCTCTTGGGTAAATCATCCTTAAAGAAACAAACTATGAATTCAAAGTTCTATGATATTGCCTCTCTTGAAAAAGAGCTAAAATCTGGTAACAGAAGGTATTTACCCTTTTTGAATGTCGACAAATTGAGAACGGGACTCTATGTTTTACCCGCAGGTGCAGAAGATACACAACAGCCCCACGAGGATGATGAGGTCTACTACATTTTATCAGGTAAAGCAAAATTCGTGGCTGACGAAAGTGAGACCAGAGTTCAGGAAGGCAGCGTGTTGTATGTCAAAGCAAATATTGAACACAGATTCTTTGAAATAGAGGAAGAGTTGAAGGTATTGGTCTTCTTTTCCAATATGAAATAAAAAAGGGAAGCATGGCTGCTTCCCTTTTCATGAATATTCATCCTAGTTATTTCTTTCGTTCTCCATTCTCATCCACAAAGTAGAGTTCTACCCTTCTGTTAAAGGCACGTCCTTTCCTTGTTCGGTTCGAAGCAATTGGTAAGTCTTCACTGAACGTCTGCACATCCATTTGGTCTGGATTTACGCCCCTATCCTTCAAGTAATTAAAAACTGAAGTATACCTACGCTGTCCTAGGGCTACATTGTATTCATTGGTTCCATAGGAGTCCGTATGGCCAGCTACCATAATTCTGAGGTCTGTTCTTCGCTTTAGCAGTTCCGCAGCCTCATTTAATCTATCGATAAACTCAGGTTTAATGTTCTGCTTGTCAAAGTCGAAAAAGACATTAGGCAATTCAATCAATTCCTCTTCTGGTACTACAACAGGTTCAGCTTCCGACTCAGGAGCTTTCTCCTCTTTAACTACTACCGGAGCGCCTGCTACTTTGGTTACAGTATCTACGGCCGTTTCAAAAGCTTCTTCCGCTTCTTCCACTACTTCCTCAACTACTGCTTCAGGCTCCTCTACTACAGGAATTACGATTCCTTCTGTGGATGGCGGATCTACGGAGATATTATTAGGATCAAGATCAAAACTATTGATCATTTTCACATAGATCTCCTTTTCATTCTTTCCACACTCACCAATAAAGAAGTCCTGCTCTATTTCAAACTCATCTCTAAAAAGCACTCTAATCTGATGCTCTTTTTCATAGAGTACTTCTCCATCTCTTTCGACACGTAAAGTGAAATCGCTTTCAATCGGCATATTCATAAAGTACACTCCGAACTCATTCGTCACAGCGGAGTATTTGTCTTCCTGACCTACCACAGATATGGTCGCATTGCCCACAGCGGTCACATTATCACACTCAAGTACTTTTCCCTGAATCTGAGAATTATTGAACATGATTACTCGGTAAATGTCATTTTCTCCATAACCTTCAGGTCTACTCGAAGAGAAATAGGCATTCTTACCGTAAAGTGTAAAGAAGGTATCATCAGTAGGAAGGTTAATGGGAGCCCCCATATTCTCAGGCTCTGAAAACTTACCAGTAGCGCTATCTAGCTTGGTACTAAAGATGTCATATCCCCCCATAGAGCTGTGCCCTCTAGAAGCAAAGTAGAGAGTCCCATCACCAGCTACAAATGGGGCATCCTCATTTAATGGTGTGTTGAGTTCTTCTATAGCATAAGGCTTTGTCCACTTTCCATTTGCTTGTTTATGAACTATGTATAGATCGGCATTCTCATTATCACTCTTGAAGTCAGAGGCATAGATAATTGAGTTACCATTGTTATACATAAAAGCATGTGGCTCCCATTTTTTAGTATTAATAGGTAGAGGTTCTCTTTCTCCCCAGGAGCCATCCGCTTGTTTTCTAGTAATAAACAGATCGTCATTCCTGAAGACAATCATTGTATTATCATTATCCAATAATTGCAAAGGAGCATCATAATCTTCGTCTGAGGCATAGCCTTCTAATGGGTTGTCCTTCTTCCAGTTATCAAACTCATTCATTTCAGATGTCATCAACTGCTCGTAGTACTCTCCATCATCAGCTACTTCGCCAAGACCTTCACGCCTCGCACTGAAGAAAATTCCTCGTTGGTCAGTGGTAACAACTTGGCTATACTCATTTCCAACAGTGTTAACATTTTGCCCAAGGTTTTTGACAATGATTTCCTTTGGATTAGGCAAGAGGGTCTTTGCGCTTTGAATGTTGTTGAATACCCGAAAATACTCTGGCTTGACATAGTCTTCCAACAGGTTTTGGTTAACCCTGCGTAAAGTCCTTTCGGCATCGTCTACTCTACCTCCAAACAGATAAGCATTTGCATAAGGGATCCAGAAAGAAGGGTCTTCTTCAGCATATGGAAGAGCCTCCTTGAACAGGGCATATGATTTATCAAAACGGTAACGTTCTGAGTGACAAATGGCCGCTAGCCACTTGGCCTGGTAATTCTTTTTCCTCTTGGCCATAATTGGTTCCAGATAGCTCAAGGCTACTTCCCAATCTTTCTCTTCCATGGCTGCAAAGACCTTATTGAGGTTTTGAGCCTTGAGTGTTACGCTGCACATGACAATAAATGCCAAAATTAAAAGTGCTGATCTTTTCATCGTTTAGTTTAGTCAGTTGAATAAAATAGTGTCTATGTACCGTGAAAGGTAGGTCAAAAAAGTTGATGACAGGGTTGAGGATGTATAGAAACTATACATGCCGAAGATACAAAAAAAATCTTCTTTGTCTGTAAGAAGCTAAAACCTTAATACATCGCTTGCATTAAACCCAATTGAAACCTTGCCTTTAACAGAATCCGAATTCTCATTTGCATAGAAGAGGTATTGACCATCCAATTCGACATCATGGGCTTCAACCAGGTATGTGTTTCCAAGAAAGATTGATCTTCTCACCGTCACTTGAAACTCATATTCAAATCCCCTACCTGTTCTCAGGCACTCAGCACGCAAGTAGGAGTTTTCCTCTTTGGTAATATGACTTACATCGTTCATATGGCTAAAAAACTTGGCTACTTCAAGGTTGACTGGCGACCTGTAGATGTTGGTCGTTGTATCATTCTGAATCAACATCCCCTCAGATAGAAACGCTATTCTATCTGCAATTAACAGAGCATCCTTGGTATCATGCGTTACAAAGATGAGCCCTAGCCCTTCGGATTTGACAATTTCAACTAATTCGATCAACAAATCCTGTTTGGTCAACGGATCTAGATTGCTGAAAGGCTCGTCCATTAATAATAGTTCGGGGTCATCCGCCAAAGCCCTTGCAATGGAAAGTCGTTGCTTCTGCCCGCCAGATAGCTCTCTAGGTTTTCTGGTTGCAAACGCTGACAGATTGCATAGATCCAGCAACTCTCGAGTGCGATTTGTCTGATAGGCTTTGTCAAATTGAAGGAGTTTGTAGCGTACATTCTCTGCCACTGTCATATTGGGTTTCAACTGAAAGTCTTGAAAAACAACCTTGATCTTCGGATGTCCTGCGATCAGCTGTTCCTCTGGATTCTCCAGAGCCTGGCCTTTAAAAACGATTTCTCCCTCATCCGGCTTCATCAGCCCCGCTATGATTTGAAGCATGGTGCTTTTACCGGAGCCGCTCTTCCCTACCAATGCTACAATCTCATTCTCATTCATACTGAGACTAACCTTATTGACTGCTCCATAGTCTTCTCCAGGATAGGTCTTTGAAATATTTTTGACTTCCAGCATATGCTTCTAAATAACAAAAAAGGCCACCTTATCAGTGGCCTTTTTTGTAATTATTTTTGTTCTAATTCTCGTAACTGATTCTATAAATACAGTGGTTTACATCGTCTGAAACTAAGATAGAACCATCAGGCATTTCCATAATGTCAACCGGTTTACCCCAGCCTTTATTCGATTCCTTATCTAACCAACCATCTGCAAAAATCTCACTCCCTACTACTTTGTCTCCCTCTACCTGAATAAACCGAAGCTGATAACCAATATGTCCGGCCTCCTGCGTGCGGTTCCAAGAGCCATGCTGAGCCACCAGAATGTTATTTCTGTATTTGGCTGGAAACATATTTCCTTGATAGAATCTTAGTCCAAGAGGCGCTGAATGAGGCTCAAATTTAAATACTGGCTCTACATAGTCCGTTCTTGCTCTGCCCTGACCAAAATCTGGATCTGCGATATCACCCTGATGCCAATAAGGGAAACCAAAGTGATCGCCCTTGGCCGAGACATGGTTTAATTCACATGCTGGAACATCGTCTCCCAATAGGTCACGCCCGTTATCCGTAAACCACATATCTCCTGTTACGGGATGCCAGGCAAAACCAACAGAGTTCCGTACCCCTTTTACATAAACCTCCATATCTGAACCGTCAGGATTCATTCTAGTAATCGAGGCATAAACTTCATTCTCTTCTGACTTATCACAGACATTACATGGTGCTCCCACCGGAACATACAGCTTACCATCCGGGCCAAATGAGATAAACTTCCAACCATGATGCGTTTCTGTTGGATATCCATCGAAAATCACTTCTGACTTTGGAGCATTCAGGTTGTTCATAATATCTGGAAAGCGATGAATTTTGCTCACTTCAGCTACGAATAGATCACCTTCGTGAAAGTAGACACCGTTTGGCATTCTAAGTCCTGTAGCAATGGTATCCACCTTGTCTGCTACCATATCTCCATCAGTATCGGTCAAGGCGTAAACATTCCTTCTCCTTCTATTTCCCACAAATACTGTTTTACCATCTTCTGTTCTGGCAAGTGATCTCGCATCTAGGATATTATTAGCATACATCGAAATCTTGAAACCATCGGGCAGGTTAATCTTGGCCAATCTGGCATCATACTCTGCTTCAGACTTCTCGCCTCTCGATTGGCAAGCTGCTGAAAGGCTTATTAAGCATGTAAGGCTTAGGGTAAGGATGAATTTATTCATTAGTGAAATTTTCATTTCCCGAAGGTATCAAAAAACAGGGATTTGAATGAATGCTATTTTATCAATGGCTGTGGTTTGATTTATGTTAGGGAAAGCTAATTTTGCGGCATGATTGCCATTAATAACCTTTCCTACCTTATTGGTGACAGAGCATTATATGACAATGCTTCTCTACACATAAAACCCAATGACAAAATTGGACTGATTGGGCTGAATGGCAAAGGCAAATCGACTCTCCTACACTTGATTATTGGAAATTATCAGCCAACAAGTGGAGATATCTCAAAAAGTAAAGATTGTACTATTGGCTTTTTGAATCAAGACTTACTTTCCTACCAATCGGATGAAAGCATACTGGCGGTTGCCATGCAGGCATTTGAAAGAGCCAATGCTTTACAACAAAAGATCGATACCATCCTAAAACAAATGGAAACCAACTATGAGGAGCACCTTGTAGATAAGTTGACAAAAGCTCAGGACGAATATGAAGCCTTGGGTGGCTATAGCCTTCAATCAGAGGCAGAAGCAATTCTTGAGGGTATTGGTTTTCGTACTGAAGATTTACAAAGGCCATTGAGGGAATTTTCCGGAGGATGGCGCATGCGCGTTATGTTAGCTAAGCTTCTGCTTCAGAAGCCATCTCTTCTAATGTTAGATGAGCCGACCAACCACCTCGATCTCCCTTCTATCCAATGGATTGAAAACTACCTCAGAAATTACGAGGGAGCCATTATCGTAGTATCTCATGACAGGCAGTTCCTTGACAATGTGATTACCTCTACTGTTGAAGTGGCCAGGCAAAGCCTTACTCATTATGCAGGTAATTATTCTTTTTACCTGAAGGAAAAAACACTTAGAGAGGAAATCCAAAAGAACGCTTTTGAAAACCAGCAACAGGCGATAAAACAAACGGAACGCTTTGTAGAGCGTTTCAGGTCTAAGGCTACCAAAGCCCGTCAAGTGCAATCAAGAGTTAAAGCCCTCGAGAAAATGGATTTGATTGAAGACGTGGTTGATGAAAATATGACCATGAATTTCAAATTCGGCTTTAAACAGAAATCCGGCAGGTTCATCATAGAGTTAAATAACATTTCTAAGGCCTATGGAGATCTACATATTCTTAAAAATACCAGTGCACAAATTGAACGTGGCGATAAAATTGCCCTGATCGGTGCCAATGGCAAAGGTAAATCTACCATGCTCCGCATTATTGCTGGCACGGAGTCGATTGAAGGGGAACGTAAAGAAGGTTTCAATGTACTGACAGCCTTCTATGCACAACATCAATTGGAGGCCCTTAACCTACAAAACGAAATTCTAGACGAATTAAAACAAGCGGGTAGCAATAAAACCGAAGGAGAATTAAGGGGAATATTGGGTTGTTTCCTTTTTCAGAATGATGAGGTTTTCAAGAAGATCAAAGTGCTTTCGGGAGGTGAAAAATCCAGAGTAGCACTGTCAAAGACGTTACTTTCCGAGGCAAATTTCCTTATGATGGATGAGCCGACCAATCACCTGGATTTTCTATCGGTGAATATCCTGACGCAAGCACTTCAGCAATATGAAGGTACATTCGTCATCGTATCACACGATCGACACTTTGTTTCTCAAATCGCTAATAAGATTTGGTATATAGAAGACGCACAGCTTAAGGAATATCCGGGTACTTATGAGGAGTATGAATACTGGCAATCCAAAAGAGAGAAGCAAGCATCGGCAGAAACTTCAAAGCCTAAAATTGAAACTAAGGCAAAAAGTAAACAGCCCAAACCAAGAGACAACGAGCAGGAAAAAGAACTCAAGCGACTACAAAAAGAGCTGGCTTCGATTGAAAACAAAATTGAGGTTTTAGAGTCTGATGTTGCCTCAATTGAAGAAGAACTTGGTAAATCTGAAATCTTCGGAAACCCTGACTTACTTGCTGAGAAGAGTGCAGCACACCAAAAGTCTAAGCAGATGCTTGATGAGGAACAGTCGAAATGGGAAACATTAGCTTCTCAGATTGATGATCTTGAAGCTTAGCTATTCCTCTTTTCTATTCAGGAAATAGTTGATAGAAAGTCCAAAACCAAGCACGGATGAAGCTGTGGAATTGACATCACCAGTCTGTCTGGTTATGAACCTTCGGTAACTGATATCTCCACTGATTCCAAACTGACTACTAAGTCTATAATTAAGCCCTAAACCTGATACACCGCTGATATTTGTTCTATTCAAGAAATCGCTCTCTGAAGCATTGACTTTGCGCGTGTCAAGAAAGTTAAGATCTCCCTTAATCTTATAAGCCAGAAAGTAATCTACGCCTACCCCAGCTTTTACGGCTACATCAAACTTTCCAAAGCTCAATACTTTATAGCTAAAGGTGCTTTGAAGGAATAAACTTTGAACGGTATTCTCTAGGTTGTAATCTCCGATGAAAAAGACATTACTAGCGTCAAAACCAATGGGAGCATAAATAGGCAATGATCTACCATCTTCCACGGAGTAGGCATTCGAAGTGTTCCTAAATCTAAATTCTGAATATCTTGCTCCTAAGTTCAAAGAAAGTCTTTTGCTCAGATCCATGGTAAATCCAAAACCAGCACTTATTGCACCCAGTGCCTGATCTTCTCCAGATTCCACTGAAGCCGATAGCGTATTAAAATTATTAGGGTCTCTCAAATCAGCACTCAGAGCACTATTGGAAAAGCCAGTAGATGAGAGGTTCAAAACGCTATTACCCAAAGACCCATTAATACTCTGCTGTCCGGTAAAAACATTAGATTTCTGTTCAGTAATATTACTTGCCAAAATTTCTGCCTTCTTCATTGACTCGAGTGACATTTTAGCATTAAACAGCAATATCTCAGATGCCAAACTATAACGATAAGGTTTCAATTCGGCCTTAGCGATTACAGTATTGCTAAAAACATCCACAGGCACATTGCTATCAATCATTGTTAAGTCATTCGAAACTCTATTATCATTATTAAGACTTTCTCCACCTGTCTCCTTCTTCCCCTGCTGCTCATTCACTCTTGCTTGTAGGGCATCATTAATGGATTGAGGATCTTTTAATGCATCAATCGACTCAGCGTTTACTTTTGCCGGAGTCTCATCTTTCTCATCATCCTTTGATGCCCGAGCAGTTTTGCTATCTAAACTACTCTCTTGCAACTCTTGGTTGGCTTTGTTATTAGGGTCTTCTGTATTTTCATTTTTCTCTTCTTCTTGTTCAACTTTCGACAGCTCCTTTACGGGCATATTAGACCCATTATTAAAGAATCCATCATTGTATAAGAACCCAAAAGTAAATATCAGGGCCAATCCGGCCGCAACACCATAGGTCTGCCACATAAAGAAAATTCCTTTCTTCTTTTTGGCTGTCAAGGCAGCTTCAACACCCGCCCAGACCCTATCGGACGGTTGAAATTCTGCTCCCTCAAAAACATTTTGAATATCGTTTTCAAAATTGCTCATGACATTAACATATTAGATTGAACAACTCCATTTGCTTCATCTATCATAGATTTCAGAAGCGCTCTTGCCCGGGCATATTGCGACTTAGAAGTTCCCTCAGAAATTTCTAACTGTTCCGCAATTTCCTTGTGGCCATAACCCTCTATGGCAAAGAGGTTAAACACTGTCCTGCATCCAACTGGCAGCTTTTGAAGCATTGCCATTATTTCTGTGAAATGCAGATTAGATATAATCAGTTCTTTTTCCACATGTAGTGGCGCTTTCTCAATATCCAGCATCGGCTGTTGATATAGTTTCTTCCTGTTATGGTTGATAGATGTGTTGATGACAATTCGCTTCAACCAGGTCAGAAACTGAGCCTCTTGGCGAAATGATTCAAGACTTTTGAAAATCTTGACAAAAGCGTCCTGAAGAATATCTTCAGCATCTTCTTGAGATTTTCCATAGCGCATAGCAACTGGCATCAGCTTTGCAGCATAGCGGTCATAAAGTTCTCGCTGCGCCTTGAGCTCACCATTGATGCACTTATTAATTAATTCTATATCTTGAATCATTGACGCAGAGCGCTCTCTTCTCTTGATAATATTGACACTACTAAGAACTAAAAGGTTGTTAAGGCAAGATATTAAATACGAAAAGGTTATTAACACAAATGAATTTCCAAAAAACTAGCTTGTTATCGCTGATACTCACCCTTTTCACATCCATTGCCCTCGGTCAACAAAAACAATTATTATACCAAGATCGAGCGTACGAGTCAACCATTAAAACGGTTCAGCTTTATCCGTACGATCCTTCCATTGAGGCCACATTGTCTCCTCCAGTCATAGACATTGATGATGACAAAAAACTCCTTTTAGAGTTTGATGATTTGCGTGAAGATGCAGACTACTATTTTGTTTACTTTATACACTGCAATGCAGATTGGACACCTTCTGACTTAAGGGCTCCTATGTACCTGAACGGCTACAATGAGTTTGAAATTGTTGATTTCGAATTCAGCTCTCAAGCCAAGATTAATTATGTGCACTACTCCTATGAAATCCCAAAATTCAAGGAAACAGGCAACTATCTGGCAATAGTCTATAGAGATAGAAAGAAGAAAGACATCATACTCTCTAAACGATTTTCGATATACAAGAATCAAGTGGCCGTTGGGGGGAACATTAACCGATCATCTGACATTGCAAATAGACTCACTAACCAACGCGTTGAAGTTACTTTAAACTATGCCGGGTTGAAAAGCATTAACCCCAGCAAAGACTTTACAGTTGTTGTAAGACAAAACCAAAGACCGGATGCGGCCAAAATAGGGTTGGATTATACTTTTATTGACGAAAACGCTAAGCTGATTCGGTATCAGAATCTGGGTGAAGAAAATGATTTTCCAGGTTGGAATGAATTCCGGCTTTTTGATATAAGCACCGTGAATGGTGCTGGAAGAAATGTTGCCCAAATAGGCTTCTTAAACGATCGGCCCAAGGCTGAATTGATGGTTGATCGTATGCGTGACCCGGCATACTTTCAGACTTTGGATGTAAATGGTCAGTTCTACATTCGCGATCTGGAAAGCGGAAGAGCCGGACGTTTAACAGGCGAATATGTTGATGTGAAATTCATACTTGACTACCCTGAAACAAATGATGCAATCTATTTATTGGGTCAATTCAATCAGTGGATCAAGGACGAAGGTTCACAGTTACGATACGATCCTGTGAATAAGAATTATTATTCGAACCAACTCTTGAAACAAGGCTGGTACAACTACTTGTATACTGTAGATTCAAACAATCCTTCAGCAATTGAACAGAGCTTCTTTGAAACAGAAAATATGTATGAAATATTGGTTTATTTCAAACCAATGGGAGGAAGAGGTGATCAGCTCTTAGGCTATAGCAGAATTGAGTACAACTCTAGGCGCTAAACTGTCACTAACTCTTTACTAAAGCTATATTGTTCCGTTCTATCGATAGGGTTGGCATTCGCTATATCCAGCATACCAAAGCCTTTGTAGGTGTAATTCCCTAGGCCGCAGTTAAACAAGAATTCCTGTACTTCTTTAGCCGCATATAGTTTAAATGGCAGCGTATAACCTCTGACTTCGTACTTTACATCCATGTCAAATACAGAATAAATACGAGCAAACTTCTTTTCCTTTTCTCTCAGTCGATTTAGATAGGCTACGTCAGGAACGATCTGAAACTTACTGAATCTTGCCAATTGTTGCTCCGAATAGAGACCTGTAGACTCCATGCGCTGCATGGTGGAGTCGTACAATAAGTCCGAAAATTCGTCTGTTTCAGGGAGAATAAACCTTTTGCCTTCCGTATCATTAAAGGCCGCTTTCGTTGGAATCACTGGTGAAATGCAGATGAACTTCATTTCATCAGTAAGGTCGATATCCTTTTCAACTTCGGTATTGATCGGTGATACTTCTAAGTTACCCAACTCAATATCATCGAACTCAAAGATTTGTTCCAATAAATAGTCCAGAAAAGCCTGATCCGCGGATGATATAACGAGCGTCACTAAGCTGGAATAATAATGCAATCCGTTTCTAGAAATCTTGGTCTGACCTTTAAGACCTGAGAAATTGAAATAGGGATAATGAATGTATTTTTCATTACCTCCTTTAACCAAAACACCTTTTAAAAATTGCGCTAAAATATGTTGATGATGAAAGGGAAGATACGCCCCCCTGTTCTTCAGTTTAAAAATTATCCTAACTCTCACGACTCTCTCTTTTCAACTATACCATCTAATCCTCAAACACATACGTGTGATCAAGTTATTGGCATAACCGAATGAGATTCGAGATTGTTCAACCGTTTGGAAAAAAATAGAATAAATGTCAGGTAGAGATCATCAAACATTGAAACGGAAATGCATCACATCACCATCTTTCACGATGTAATCCTTACCCTCGACTGCCATTTTACCGGCTTCTTTAATGGCTACTTCTGTTTTATACTCTTGGTAATCTGGGATCTTTATGACCTCAGCTTTAATGAAACCTTTTTCGAAATCCGTATGAATAACACCAGCAGCCTGAGGTGCCTTCCATCCTTTTTTAATGGTCCAAGCCCTTACTTCTGTAGGGCCTGCTGTGAAATAAGTAATTAAGTCTAGTAGCGAATACGAAGCTCTGATCAGTTTATTCAAACCAGATTCTGTAAGACCATACTCTTCCAGGAACATCTCTTTTTCATCTTCCTCTTCTAACTCGGCAATTTGTGATTCTATAGATGCTGAAATCATAATGACCTCTGCCTCTTCTTCCTGAATGGCTTCTTTAAGTGCTTCAACGTGCTCATTGCCTGAGTGTATGGCATCTTCTTCTACATTAGCCACATAGATCACCGGTTTGATAGTAAGGAGCGAAAGATCTTTAAGGACTTCTAACTCATCTTCACTGGCCTCAACTGCTCTGGCATTTGCTCCTCCTTCCAAGGAAGATTTGAATTTTTCAAGAACGGCAATTTGCTTCTTTGCATTTGCGTCTCCCGACTTAGCTATTTTTTGATTTCTCTCGATTTTCTTGCCAATAGACTCCAAATCTTTTAACTGAAGCTCCGTGTCAATCACGTCTTTATCAAAAACAGGATCCACACTACCAGCTACGTGAACAACATTGTCATCATTAAAACAACGAATCACATGGATAATGGCATCTACCTCACGAATATTCGCCAGAAACTTATTACCAAGACCTTCGCCCTTGCTGGCGCCCTTCACCAAGCCTGCAATATCCACAAACTCAATCACGGTCGGTATCACCTTTTGAGGGCTTACCAGGTCTTCCAGTGTATTCAATCTTTCATCTGGTACAGTCACCACACCTACATTAGGTTCGATGGTACAGAAAGGAAAGTTAGCCGCTTCTGCTTTAGCGCTAGATAGTGCATTGAATAATGTAGATTTTCCAACATTAGGAAGCCCAACAATACCGCATTGTAATCCCATGAGATTTATTGATTTTTATCTGATTGACTTCATCTGAAATCGCGCGCAAAGATAATAATTATTGTATTCGGCAGAAATGTAAGCCTAAGTTAAGCACATAAAAAACCCTGCTCTATTTATAAAGCAGGGTTCCGTTTAAAGTTCTTATTGCTAGTCCCAGCTTAGCTGGCTATCGGAATCTCCATCAGCAGTGTTTTCCATGCTGAACTCTCCATTTTCCTCGAATTGATCAAAGTCAAATTCAGGCATCAATTCTTCTTTTACATGGTCTACTGTTTCGCTCAAAGCATTTACAAACTTGGCGAAGTCTTCCTTATACAAGAAAATCTTATGCTTCTCGTAGGTAAAACCATCCTCCTTGTATTTCCTTTTGCTTTCAGTAATGGTGAGGTAGTAATCATTTGAGCGGGTAGCTTTGATGTCAAAAAAATAGGTTCTCTTTCCTGCTCTTACCCTCTTCGAAAAAATTTCATTCCGGTCCTTTTGCTCTTCCACAGTCTTCGTTTTATATCCCTTTCAAGGTAGAATTATTAAAAAAGTATGGCCTAATATAAACCATTAATAATTACTATTGCAATAACCGTAGAAATAAAAGGTTAAACTTCTGGTTGAATTATATAGTACCCTTTAAAGGCTGTTTAATGCCTTTAACTCAATCTTAAACAAGTCTCAGAAAGATGCAGTTCTCACTCGAAGAAATTAAGAAGTTTGGCAACATCGAATTGCTTGCAAAGCAAATGGTTGAGGGGTTTATCACTGGACTGCACAAGTCTCCTTACCATGGATTTTCAGTTGAGTTTGCTGAGCATAGGCTTTATAACACTGGGGAAAGTACCAGGCATATAGACTGGAAGATTTTTGCGAAGACCGACCGCTTATACACCAAGCGCTATGAAGAAGAAACCAACCTGAGGTGTCAGTTGGTGATCGATCAATCATCTTCTATGTACTACCCTAGTGAGAACTATGGAAAAATGCGTTTCTCGGTAATGGCTGCTGCTGCAATTACCTATCTATTACACAAACAAAGGGATGCTGTTGGCTTACACACGTTCAGTGACAAGCTAGAACTGGAAACACAAGTGAAATCATCCCCGGCACATATCCATAAACTGTTTCTGCAGATGAACAGTCTTTTGGAAAAAGAGAAGACTGAAAGGCGTACCAATGTGGCCCAAATTCTTCATCAGCTTGCTCAAAAAGTTCATCGAAGATCTTTGGTTGTTATTTTCAGCGACATGTTCGACAACCAGAGTAATGAGGAAGAACTCATGTCAGCCCTTCAACATTTAAAGCACAAGAAACATGAAGTGTTGCTCTTTCATGTGACTGATCACAAGACCGAATTCAACTTTGAATTTGAAGATAGACCTTATGAGTTTATTGACTCAGAAACGAAAGAAAGAGTAAGATTGAACCCTGCAACCATTAAAAAGGATTTCAAAAAGCAAATGGATAGCTACTACCATGAACTTTATCTCAAGTGTGCTAAACTGAAAATTGATCTAATCGAGGCAGACATTAACGAAGGCTTTGACCAAATCCTGAAGTCCTACTTGATTAAGCGTGGTAAAATGTCATAAAAAAGGCCTCCATTAGGAAGCCTTATTATTAATTGTCAATTCTTAATTCCTAATTCACTTATACGTGCATCCAATCTTTCTTGGCATATAGTTCCTCTTCTGTTTCTCTATAGTCAGGATCATCTACACAACAATCTACTGGGCAAACCGCAGCACACTGAGGTTCTTCATGGAAACCCATACACTCGGTACACTTTCCTGAAACGATATAGTAAAACTCATCAGACACAGGTTCCTGGGGTTCATTACCATCTACCTTTGTACCATCTTCCAATTCAATTTCCTTCAAATCAGTACCTCCGGCCCAGGTCCATTCCATCCCTCCTTCGTATATCGCTGTGTTAGGACACTCTGGCTCGCAGGCCCCACAGTTTATACATTCATCAGTGATTATAATCGCCATATTCTTCTATGTCTATTTCTTAATCTTACTATCAACAACATTTCTCAAATGAAGTTTCGTGAAATAAGATTTTTTTCAGTCGCAAAAGTAATACTCAAATTCACTTGGAAGTAAACTTAAGTCGTATTTTTGCAGCAACGATTGAAAAATGACGATCAAAGTACGCAAAGAAGCCTTATCAGCACTGGGTCATTGGTTCAAAACCATTGAAAAGACTGAATTAGACCAGCTAATACTTATGGCTGGTAATGAGAATAGCTGGTTTACTCCCGACAGTATTCGCAGTGCTTTCAAAGCATGGGGTGAAGTACTTAGCACTGAAAAAATAGAACGCTGGACTACTGGTCACACGCTGTCTCCTATCGCAATAAGGCGCATTGGGTTGATCTTGGCCGGAAACATCCCTTTGGTAGGGCTTCATGATTTGCTGACCGTGCTTGTCTCTGGAAATGAGGCTCATATCAAATACTCCTCACAAGATCGTGCTTTGATGAGTGCTGTTGTTAAGCAGTTCGGATTGATTGACCCAGCCATTAGCGATCGAATTAAAGTAATAGAAAGGCTCAACGATGTGGATGCCATCATTGCGACCGGTTCGGATAATAGCGCAAGATATTTCAAACACTATTTTTCAAAGTATCCTCACATTATTCGACAGAATAGAGTTTCAGTGGGTATCATCAATGGTAATGAAACCGAAGAAGAACTGGCCAAAATAGGCCAAGATGCCTTCCAATACTTTGGTCTAGGTTGTAGGAACATTTCAAAAGTCTTTGTACCTAAAGATTTCGACTTAACAAGACTGATAGAGTCGCTTGAAGCCTACGGTCCAATATTGGACCACCATAAATATCGAAACAACTACGACTATAATAAATCCATTTACCTAGTCAATGGGGAGGATCATCTCGATTCTGGCTTCTTCCTGATGCGAGAGAGTGAGGAATTGGTTTCACCAATTTCGGTGATCTATTATGAGACCTATGATAGTGAGGCAGCACTTAGCCTTAAGTTATCGACAAATCGAGAAAAGATTCAATGCGTTGTATCTGTGGATGCCTGGTATGAGGGCAGCCTAGCTTTTGGCACTGCTCAGACCCCTGAACTCTGGGACTATGCAGATGGCGTGGATACTTTAGAGTTTCTCGAGAATCTTTAGCCAGATCATTTTTCAGAATAGGATCTGACCAACTGAAAAAAGTCCTTCAGGCCTTTTTTGTACCTCTTTTGAAACAAAGGCTCAATGTCCTTGCCAAGATTGAGTGTTTGGATCACCTTTCTCAGCAACATGGGTTCTTCACGATACAAATAGTTAACCAAGGCCCAGGCAACACCATAAGCATCATAGGTACTCAACGCATTCCAATCCTCCTCCTCTATTCTAAGGAATCTGGTCAGCCTTTTTGTACTCTTTTCATTGAGCTTAAGGTCTTGGGCAAAGTACATGCGTTCGGCCTTAAAGCTGCCCTCATCAGATGGTTTATATGATGCCAGTAAGTCGGCCAGACCTTCTGATAACCACAAATGCTCCTCCATCGGCAGTCCAGACAATAAGGCATGACTCATTTCATGGCTCAGCGATCTAATGAATTCTTCGTTTTTGAAGACCACCACTTCATTTTTACTTCCATTGAAAAATGCTGTCGTAATATTTTCCATACCACAACAGTTAAGCTCATAAGCAGAAAAATCAGCGTAATCCCCAAAAACCTTTACCGTCACTGGTTCGGTAGAAAATTCAACAAGCTGCTTTCGATAGAAATTCTTCTGAAAGGTCAGCCTTTTTCTGATTTCATTCACCTCGTCCTCAGATACTGAGCATGAGATTGGAATGATTTTTAACTGTTGAGCCTGTAAAGTCCCACTAATCAGTAACAGAAATACCAAGAATGATTTTTTTAAGGAGATGATCATCAAAAGCCGAATATAGTTGTCTAGTCTTACTTTTTGATACAACTTTAGTCATGCGAGAAAACAGCCTGTACTTAAAGTTTGTTCGAAATGTACTTCCCTCTCCTTTCTCCATTGCAGTTTTACTCACGCTGGTCACTTTTATTCTAGCTTTAATCTTTACACAAAGACCAGAAAATGCAGGGTCCGCTTACCCATTGATCGTCCTCGAATATTGGGAAACAGGCTTTTGGGAGCTACTTCAGTTTACCATGCAAATGGCGCTGATTTTAATCCTCGGCCACACTTTGGCATTAACACCTTTCTTCAACCGGATCATATCCATATTCACCAAATATTGTAACAACACTGCCTCTGCCGCCTTATGGGTAAGCCTCTTGACCATAGCCGTCAGTTTTATCAACTGGGGTCTCTGTCTCGTCTTTGGGGCAATATTTGCCAGAAAAGTAGCAGAGAAAGCAATGGCCAATGGGTGGAAACTCAATTATCCGCTTATTGGTGCAGCTGGCTACAGTGGTATGATGTGCTGGCATGGTGGCTTTTCGGGCTCAGCACCCTTGACAGTAGCGGGTGCTGATCACTTCTTAGTTGATCAGGTGGGACAAATTGGAATTGAACAGACTCTGTTTTCTTCGATGAACCTTGTCACTAGTTTGCTGCTGCTAGTCGTTATCCCTAGTGTCTTCTATATGCTAGGGAAGCGCAACAAAGGTCAAGAAATCAACCACTTGAATTATAATGATGAAAGAGTCGATAAAACTACAGAACCAGCGCATTCATTGACAAGAGCTGAACGCATTGACCACTCAATGTTAGCTGCGATCGTTTTAGGTGGGGTCATTTGTTTTATTGCATTACGCAAAATTATTACCACACCAACAGGTGCTGGGCTAGATTTTATCAACCTCAATTTTATCAACTTCTTTCTTTTCGGACTGGCGATTTTACTTCATGGTTCTTTCGCGAAGTTTCTATCCGCTATCCAGGAAGCCGTTGGTGGGGCTGCAGGCATCATTATTCAGTTCCCACTGTATGCCGGCATTATGGGCATTATGAAGTATTCCGGACTCGCAGCGGGTGTCTCATACGCCTTTGTTGATATATCCAATGAATTCACCTTACCCATCTATACATTTCTAAGTGGTGGCTTAGTGAACATTTTTGTACCCAGCGGTGGTGGACAATGGGCTATACAAGGACCAATTGTAATCGAAGCAGCTCAAACGCTTAATGTCCCTGTTCCAAAAGTTGTCATGGCCTTGGCATATGGTGACCAATTGACCAATATGCTGCAGCCCTTTTGGGCACTTCCACTTTTGGGCATTACCAAGCTGAAAGCCAAGGACATATTGCCTTACAGTGGCATAGTCCTATTGGTAGGATTGATTATATTTATCGCAACACTACTAATTTTTTAGCCTTGGCAAATCGTTACAGTCTTTCTGATGACCGCAGACGCAATCCATTTGGAACGCTATTGAGAACAATTCTCGAACTGATTATTATCGTCATCGGTATTTACATCGCTTTCCAGTTGGAAAACAATAGAGAAGCCAATAATAAAGCAGATCTCGAACGTAATTATCTAGAACAACTGCTAGACGAAGTTGTAATTAACGAGGGTGAACTCCTGGCAGATCAGGACGCCAGGAAAGAGCAGCTTGTGTATCTAAAGAAATTATTGGAAACGCCATTACGTCAAGTAGATGCCGACACGATCCGTGAGGCGATGGACCTACTTTTAATGGTTAGGCTTTACTCTCCCACCGATGCCGTCTATCAGGATTTAGTTTCTTCAGGCAATCTTGGGATTATTAAATCTGACGCTTTTAAAAGAGTTCTGATGAACTACCGGAGGGCGCTTTCGAGGGTGCCAAGTACAGAAAATAGAGATTTAGCGGTGATCACCAAAACACTCGAACCCTATCTACTCGATAAGGAAATGTTATCATTTCTGGAGCTCTACGGTGACGTTGATGAAATAGGAATTTCGAATGATCAGAAGGACAGAATGATTCGTCAGTTATTAAGGGAAAGAAGGTTTATTGATATGGTCTACTTACGGATTAATACCATCCAGGACGTTATCTTCTTTGAGAACCCCATGCAATGGCACCTGACTGCCATGAAAAATTTACTCAAAGATGAGCTTGGCCAGCCTTCTGACTGACATTTATGGATGATATCTAAGGCTGCTTCAAGTTTTATTTCCTCTCTTTTTTGATAACTTTGCGAGCCCTATGAGGGTTATCCTTGTAGTGCAAGTTTTGAAAACATTAAAACCTTTTCCATGGCGTTTGATATTGACATGATTAAGGCTGTATATGAGAGAATGCCCGCCCGGGTTGAAGCAGCCAGAAATTTAGTCGGAAGACCACTTACCTTATCAGAAAAAATCCTTTACTCCCACCTGTGGGATGGTGCTCCTTCAGAAGTATTCGAAAGAGGAAAGTCTTATGTAGACTTCGCTCCTGACAGAGTAGCCATGCAGGATGCCACTGCCCAAATGGCACTTCTGCAGTTTATGCAAGCGGGAAAAGACAAAGTAGCGGTACCCTCTACTGCTCACTGTGATCACTTAATTTTGGCCAAGCAAGGGGCAGAACAGGATCTAAGAAATTCATTAACTGCTTCAGGTGAAGTGTTCAACTTCCTTGAATCAGTTTCCAATAAGTATGGCATCGGTTTCTGGAAACCAGGGGCTGGTATCATCCACCAGGTGGTGCTTGAAAACTACGCCTTCCCTGGAGGTATGATGATTGGTACCGATTCCCACACAGTGAATGCTGGCGGCCTTGGGATGGTAGCCATTGGTGTTGGTGGTGCAGATGCCGTTGATGTAATGGCAGGCATGGCATGGGAACTTAAATTCCCTAAGCTGATCGGTGTAAAGCTGACTGGCGAAATGAATGGTTGGACTTCTGCCAAAGATGTTATTCTAAAAGTAGCGGGGATTCTTACTGTGAAAGGTGGCACTGGCGCTATTGTTGAATATTTCGGCCCAGGTGCACAGTCTCTATCAGCGACTGGAAAAGGAACCATTTGTAACATGGGAGCTGAGATTGGAGCAACGACTTCAACCTTTGGCTATGATGACTCAATGGAGCGCTATCTTAGAGCAACAGATCGTTCGGATGTTGCTGACCTGGCTAACACGGTTAGACCTCACCTGACAGGCGATGATGAAGTATACGCCAACCCAGAGCAATATTTCGATCAAGTGATTGAAATTGACTTGAGTACTTTGGAACCGCATGTAAACGGACCATTTACACCAGACCGAGCTACTCCAATTTCTCAAATGAGAGCAGAGGCGGAAGCAAACGGATGGCCAACGGAGGTAGAATGGGGATTGATCGGTTCTTGTACCAATTCTTCATATGAAGACCTTTCAAGAGCTTCTTCTATTGCTAAACAAGCGGTAGACAAAGGTTTGAAAACAAAAGCAGACTTTGGAATTAACCCTGGCTCAGAGCAAGTAAGATTTACAGCTGAAAGAGATGGGCTTCTTGAGATTTTTGAAGATTTAGACGCTACTATTTTCACCAATGCTTGTGGACCTTGTATTGGTCAATGGGAACGTTCTGGTAATAATGAAAGAGTAAATACTATTGTCCACTCATTCAACAGAAACTTTTCTAAGAGAGCAGATGGTAACCCTAATACACATGCCTTTGTTACTTCTCCTGAAATGGTAGCCGCTATTGCTATCTCTGGTGACTTAGGCTTCAACCCTATCACGGATACATTGACCAACGAGAATGGTGAGCAAGTAAAATTGGATCCGCCTGTGGGCGATGAGCTTCCAGATAGAGGTTTTGATGTGGAAGACAACGGTTACCAAGCACCTGCCGAAGATGGTTCTGGTGTTGAGGTGGTTGTTAAGCCAGATTCAAAACGCTTGCAGCTTTTGGCTCCTTTCGCTCCTTGGAATGGTGAAAACATATCGGGTGCTAAGCTCTTAATCAAAGCATTTGGTAAGTGTACCACTGACCATATTTCTATGGCAGGTCCATGGTTAAGGTTCAGAGGTCACTTAGATAATATCTCTGACAACTGTTTGATTGGCGCTGTAAATGCCTACAATCAGGATACCAACAAGGTGAAAAACCAAATCACCGGAGAATATGGTCCAGTACCTGCAACAGCTCGTCAGTACAAAGCAGAAGGCATTCCTTCTATAGTAGTGGGTGACCACAACTATGGAGAAGGTTCTTCTCGTGAGCATGCTGCCATGGAACCAAGGTTCCTTGGGGTAAAAGCAGTACTTGTGAAATCATTCGCACGTATTCATGAGACAAACCTCAAGAAACAAGGTATGCTAGGTTTAACCTTTGCCGATGAAGCAGATTATGACAAAATCCAAGAAGATGATACCATCAACTTCCTAGACTTAGTTGACTTTGCTCCTGGCAAGCCGCTTACATTAGAGTTTGTGCATGCTGATGGTAGTAAGGACATTATCATGGCTAATCATACCTATAATGAAGCGCAAATTGGCTGGTTTAAAGCAGGTTCAGCATTGAATTTGATCAAGCAGCAGGCTGCTGGCTAAGCCTTTATTGTTAAATGCATTAATAAACCTCAGTCCGTAATCGGGCTGAGGTTTTTTTTGAACTTCATGGGATTTGCAGCTAACTTATTAAGAAATAGATAAGTTATGGCTGCTGCGAGTATCTTCAATGATGTAATCGGACCGATAATGAGAGGTCCTTCCAGTTCTCATAGTGCTGCCGCATGCCGAATCGGACTATTGATACGGGATTTAATGCAGGAAGAGATCACTAGTCTTTCTGTTGATTATGATCCTAACGGCTCTCTCGTCACTACCCACAAAAGTCAAGGTACAGATATGGGGCTTTATGGCGGATTGATGGGATGGCAGGCTGACGATCCCAGAATGGTGGATTACGAGACTCACCTTGCGAATTCAGGTATATCTGTACACGTCAATTACCTCAGCTATGGGGCTGTACATCCCAACCAGTATCGAATCAATGTAGTTAATGAGAACTTTTCCCATAGCATTACAGCCATAAGTACTGGTGGTGGTATGATGGAAATCACTGAGGTCGATGGAGTACAATTGACCATATGCGGAGACTATTACGAGCTGCTGGTGTATGTAGAAGGGGATGTTGAATCATTCAACTTACCAGATTTAAGCCCTGAGGTTGAGGTTACCCGAAATGGAGTACTTATTCACTTAAGAAATAGTCAGCCCTTTCCGAATGAGCTTATCAAAGCATTGTCCTCGAATGCGGAAGTTCTTAAAGCTGCTGAACTAAGCCCGGTTCTGCCTGTACATTCCAGGCAGAAACTGAAAGTCCCTTTCAATACGTGTTCAGAAATGATGGGAATTGGCTTGCAAGAAAACCTGTCCATATGGGAATTAGCTGCTAAGTATGAGGCCGCCAGAGGTGCTATCTCCGAACCTGAAGTCCTCCAGAAGATGGGGCATATTCAGGGTATCATGAGAAAAGGTATAGCCATGGGATTAAAAGGAAAAGAATTCGATGACAGGATATTACCCGTGCAGTCTGTTGGCTTCCGAGACAAAATGCTTGACAAGCAATTGCTCGATGCGGGCATGCTGAATAGGGTTATTTTGTATACCACAGCCATGATGGAGGTAAAGAGCAGCATGGAAGTTTTCGTGGCAGCTCCTACTGCCGGATCTTGCGGTGCATTACCAGGAGCCATACTAGGAGTAGCAGACCATATGAGAGCGAGTGAAGAGATGGTCACCAAAGCCCTTATGGCAGCAGGTATCATCGGTTTATTTATTGCCGAACATGCAACATTTGCTGCAGAAGTGGCAGGCTGCCAAGCCGAAACTGGTGCTGGTGGAGCTATGGCAGCGGCTGGCCTGGTAGTACTTATGAATGGAAGCTTAGAACAAGCTACATCAGCGGCTTCTCTCGCTTTACAAAATTCACTTGGCATTATATGTGACCCTATCGGAAACCGGGTAGAAGCCCCGTGTCTCGGAAAAAACATCATGGCCGCTTCGAACGCCCTGAGTTGTGCTAATATGGCCTTAGCCAATTACGAGCATCTGATCCCATTTGATGAAGTAGTACAAAGCATGAAGGAAGTGGGCGATATGATGGCACATGAACTTACTTGCACAGGACTTGGAGGACTTGCCGCCACCCCGACCGGACAGGCGATCAAAAGTAAACTTGAACAAAAAGCGATCTATTGTTAGAAGAATATTAACCCCTTCTTTCAAAAAACATTCTATTCAAGCAACTATTATAGCCCAGCCATTATTGATTAGGGTCTTTATTCAAAAGCTTAGAAACCCTCCAATGAAGCTTCTCGGGGTGGTTCAGTGTTTAACAAGTGCTCCACCCAATAGTCCCAACGCTTTCTAGTAAAATAAGGGGTCATATTACCATAACCATGGCGTTGATTCGGAAGTATTAATAGATCAAAGTCTTTATTGGCCTTGATCAGCGCTTCGACCATCAGCATGGTATTAGAAGGAGGTACATTGTTATCCATGGAACCATGAGCAATGAGCAACCTTCCTTTTAGGTTTTCGGCTAGTAAAAGGTTGGCTTGATTGTCATAGTTGGTGGTACCTACTTCTTGACCTTCAATTTTATTCTCAATCAGTAGTCCTTGCCATTTTTCACCCCAATCGGCTTCATAGTTTCTGTTCTCATGATTGCCTGAAGAGGACACAGCCACTTTATAAAAATCAGGGTACGCGAGTATCGCTCTTGTGGAGGCGAATCCTCCACCAGAATGCCCCCAAATGCCTACTCTGTCTAAATCCATTCCCATATATGTTTTGGCCAGTTGCTTAATGGCGGCAATATTGTCAGGCACCCCATTATCGCCCATGTTTCCATAATAAAAATCATGGAAGGCCTTAGACCTACCTGGGGTTCCCATGGCATCTACGGCCACTACAACGAACCCGAGCTCCGCCACCGCCTGAAAATCTCTCCATACGGCTCTAAAGCCATAGCGACCAACACTGCCGGACTGTGGTCCTGGGTATAGATAGTTGAGTATTGGATAAGATTTGTTCTCATCATAGTGCGTGGGTAAAAGCATAACCCCGTACAAATCGGTTTCCTTGTCTCTGGCCTTCACGGTAAATTCAATTGGCGCCTGCCACCCTTCTTCCTTCAATGCGTCAATATTACTCTGTTCCAGCTCAAGCACTATTCTTCCATCATTATCACGCAGTACGGTAACCGGAGGAGTGTCCACTGTGGAATAGGTATCCACGATGAATTTCTTGTCGGGAGAAAAGCTAAAGCTATGCGCTCCTTTTTCAGGAGTTAAGTTTTGAAGATTGCTACCATCAAAATTAGCCTTGTACAGGTAGTGGTAATAAGGATTGCCTTCATCCTTTCCTCCTACTGTAAAGTAGATCTCACGGGCTTCTCTATCGATATGCATGATCTGCTGCGTGGCCCATTCACCATCAGTGATGGGGTTCTTCACATTTCCAGAACCCAGGTTGTGCAAATACAAATGCCTCCAATTGGTTTTTTCAGAGAACCAGATAAACTCATCACTATCGAACAACACACTCCAGTACAATGGCCCATCTGGAGATCCTTGAGCTGCATTATTGGCAGATTCATAATAGGTATCCACCGTTTCCTTGTAAACTGAGCGAACCGCCCCTGTGTTGGCATTGGCAATTTGTAAGTCGGCCGTTTTATGATCTCGAGAGCCGGTCACAAAGGCAAATTGTGAACCATCTGCACTCCATTGGGCATCTAATAACACTCCTGACCTATTCGTGATATGGTCTGTGGTAGTACCTCGTTGATACTCCTTCCCTCTTTTTAATCGTACTACTTTGGGGCGTTTATTGAGGTGAATAATGACGCGTTCGATTGTAAAAATCGTATTGTCACCTGGTAGTGGATACTTCCATGCCTCTAGTGTTGGGTGCCCTACATTGGTAGAAGTCAGGTACATCTCCCCTACACCTCTGGCATCTTGCTGAAATGTGGCGATTTTATCCGAATTAGGAGACCAGCGTAAAACGGCTCGATCCGATCTTGTCCATCCTGCATTGTCTGTGGCATAGCCGTAATCTTTTTTACCATCAAAAGTGAGCTGGGTAGTTTGATTGGTTTCCAGATTCCTTACCCACAAGTTGTAATCCTTTATATAAGCTGCCAATTTGCCATTGGGCGATACATGCTCGTTCCGTGCACTAGCCCTAAGTCGCGAGTCTACCTCCTCCAAACCATAATCCGACAAGTTGCATTGATAGGTAGTATTTCCAATCTTGAATGCTAATTTCCCATCAACGTCATCATAAATAATATCTCTTAGAGGTAAAGTTTTAGCATCAAATTCTCTATCAAGTTTATCAGTAAGCGCTTTTGCCAGTCGCTCAGTATCAAAGGCTTCTTTCTTCTCTTTTTTCTCCAAATCGACCAATACAAATTGCTTACCCGCTTTGGTCTGCTTGTCATAGACAAGATACTCGTTACCCGTCCAATGCGTTCCACCGACCTGATTCTCCACCAGGTTGAACCAGTCACGACTCATGAAGCGAGCAGCATTTTTGTAATCCTCTGCGGTGATGTTGGGTACTTGGTCCTCTTGATT
>JGI12316J15310_10000955_pt2 | contig 28097 bp, 28 predicted proteins | sample MarCyaLeptolynsp_FD_15310 | JGI IMG/M metagenome (IMG submission 15310)
TACACAGAAGGGAGCTTTCATGCCACTGATCAATGGAGTGCCGGGTTAGCGATTCCTTTCTTTGGGCAGGATAACATCGACCTGACCATTGGTACAGGACCTGACCACAGCATCTTCGACATCTACATCAACCGCACACTCTGGCAATCCATTGATGCCTATAACGCAACGGAAAGCGAGCAGACAATCTCCCTGTCGTTGACAGAAGATGGACCGCACCTGCTGGAGATTCGTAATCGGCATGAGCAAAATCTAGCGAGTAGTGGTTTCAAGGTGCGCTTCAAGAGCCTTGCTGCTCAGAATGCCGTGGATGAAACTGTCATTGACTACACCTACGATGGTCTAAGTAGGCTCATCGGTGCAGACTACGGCAGTGATAGAAGCTATGCGTATCAATATGACCTAGCAGGGAATCGCACCCAACAGCAAACCACGATTGGGATGACGACAACCACAACCAATTGGACATATGACGATGCCAATCGCATGGCAACCATGCAAATTGGTAGCAATCCAGTGACCAATTTCAGCTACGATGCCAACGGCAATCTCACTGATGATGGGGTTTTGACTTACAGCTATGACCGCGCCAATCGCGTGAGTTCTGTCAACAATGGCACTTACAACACGCACTTTGCTTATGATGGCAATGGCGATAGGTATCAGCAGACAGTGGGTGGCACGATTTCTAACTACTTGTTGGATACACAACCCGGTTTAGCAGTTGTGCTGCAAGAAACCACAGGTGCAGATACGCTCAACTACATTCATAGCCCGATGGGTGTTCATGCTGTTGAAGAAACCAATGACTGGCACTATATGCTAGATGATGGGTTAGGCTCTGTTCGCGGACAAGTGGATGAGTTTGCTGACGTTGTTGCTTCGCAGATGTATGACCCTTACGGTCAGCCATTCGACATCATGGGAACATTTGTGGGTGACTTTGGTTATGCAGGCGAACAAATCGACAGCAATGGCTTGAGCTACAATCGCGCTCGTACTTACAATCCTTCGCTGGGTGCTTTCACCAGTCTTGACCCGTTTGAGGGAGTGAACTCTGTACCAATGAGCTTGAACGGGTACAGTTATGTTCATAACAATCCAGTTAATCTGACTGATCCAAATGGAGAACTAGTAATTCCTATTGGGCTAATAGTGTTGGCAGCAGTAGCAGCAGTAGTAGTTGCAGCAGTCGGAGTTAACACCATTGCACCTGATGTGAACCTAGAATTACCTAATCTTTTCTGTCCTGGCAAAAATACCTTACCATTGATACCGCCAGATATCCCAAATTTTGAGACACGCTTCCCCAGTGATGAATCAACATTCAGGGATTTCATCGAAACTTACCCAGATGGAAGACTTGAAGAGGAGTGGCGCGAGTTTATCGAAACGTATCCCGCTCACCAAATTAGCTGGAACAACTTTCTATTGGTGTTTCCAGAAGCGCAGCAAATGTGGCAAGATTATCTCATATACTCAAATTCAGATAGCTTAGGCTCAAATGAATTTGGTCTTGATTTCAAAGATAAGGGTTTCCTTGACGAAAATCCTAGTATAACGGTAATTGGGCAGATGCCAGATGTTGGAGATGATACTTTCCATTTAGATGGTGATATAAATACATGGTGGAAAACTGGTCGTATTCCAAATCGAGGTCTTTCTGGAGATGGAACCAGTAGAGTTACTTGGGCTGAGAATAGAAAGTGGTTAGAGGATTGGATTGCTAAAGGAACAACGTTTGCACTAGTAACTCCTGAATCGGAATTGAGTACCGTCTATGTTCGAGGTGAACCTAATGGTTTTGGAACATATCAAGAGATACAGTATCTAAGAGACAATGATATTCCAATTGAAGATTGGACTGATATTCTCTACGATTAGATGAGGAGGAAACAAGTAATGGCAGACAGAAGTATTATACTAGAGGTTAGTCAACTAAATGATATATCTCCACATGGAGAAAATGATGAATTCACGGTAGCCATATTGTCTTGGTTAGCACTCCAATTACCGTTGGTTCTAAAGGATCAATTGGGTGATGTTAGTTTTGATGTGGTGAAAGTGATCAATAAAGGACTAAGTGCATATCCTGTCCTTGCAATTTATTCTGAGTCAATGGAATACTTTGATGCTCAATACAAGTTAGTGGAAACAACTTGCGAGACGCTTCTGCATGAGAAGCCTATGATGGAGATAGTTCAATTTATCGCTGAAAGTAAGAAAGATTGGACAACAATATCAGCAAATATCATGGAATGATCTAGCCTCGAATAGAACCACAGTGTCCTCTAATGACACTACAATCATGCCGTCATTAGGGGTATAGGGGCATAGTCTGGGTCATTCTGGGTTACGGTGTAAGTCAAGTCAAATCAAACATAAGCAGAACGTCGCTCTCGACAAAGAGGTTGGGGGCGGTGTTTTTCATTACAGGGATGAACCTCGTGTCAGGGCTTCAACCCAAATGGCTTCAAATATAGAGGAGCTAGGGTCAAGTGTGGGTCAAAAGAGTAAGGGATAGGGGCAAGAATAAGTCAAATCATAGTGGGTGCACCGCCTCAAATTTGTTGCTTCAAGGGTTTCAAGTGAGAGATAGGGGCAAAGCCTTTTAAATTCAAAATCATAAGATATGCGCCGCCGGAATTACAAAGCTCTATGAGCACAGTTTGCAACACCATAGACTGCAACATTTAAGGTTTTCGAGTTCTCGATTGTATGGAATTTGAATCACCCAACAAAAAGAATCATTTAGTTGACCAAAAGCACCACATAACATAGAACAAATGTTATAAAATAGTGCCTAGTGTTAAAGAAGACACAAGGAGGCATATGGAAGAATTCATTCTGAACGTCATCGAATTTGCACCCGCAGTTGCTATCTTACTCTATCTCAATTGGAGACAAGATAATCGTAACGAGAAGTTGGTCAACGCCATCATCGACTGTTACAAAGACTGCGAAGATCGCATCGACGATGACCATGAAAGCGAAGAAGAATCCACACGCACATACTACCCGTAGTTGATTGTCATGGTAGCCATCTCAGGGTGGCTACTGAACTTGCCTCTTAGAGGAGTATACCCCCCCATTGGCAATGTCGGCAGCTTCAACGTAGCAACACATCCTCACACCAAAAGTCCGGCAGCCATGTGGGGTAGATCAAACAAAGCTGTTGGCTTGCGCTCGTCGAATTCATCGTCGCCAATGTAGGTTTTGGTTGTCTCGATGCTAGCATGTCCTAAATTCAATCGGATGTAGAGGATGTGCATACCGGACCTGTGAAGCAACCGGGCATAGGTGCGCCTTAAGTCGTGCGGTTTCACAATACGTTTTTCGCCATCAATCGAGACGGGATACTTCTCTAGAATGCGGTTAATAGAGCGTGTAGTTAGTCCAGTGGGGCGGACACGCTTACCGCCCTTGTAAATACCACGAAAGACTTTGCCTTCAGTAATCCCGGCATTTTCTAACCAGACATCAACGGCATCCGTCAGTACATGCTCCATATCACCATAGGGTATCATGCGCTCTTTTGCGCCCTTGCCTTCACGAACATGCAATGATAATTCACCCTCTTTGCGCTGCCGCAAGTCTTTGACCTCTAGCGCAGCCGCCTCCATTTCACGAACGCCCGTCGCGGTCATTAGTGCAACCAGCGCATAGTCACGCAAGCCGATCAAGTCTTGCCGGGATATAGAACCCAAAAGGCGTTTAACTTGTCCTTTTTTCAACCACAGGTGTTTGCTGTCTGCTGTGTCCTGCGACGTGATCACCTTGACCTTAGCCTGTTGTGGCGAAATGGCATTTTTTAAGCGGACAGTCGCCTCATTCACAAAGGCAGCTTTATCGGCAGGGGATGCGTCAGCAGGTGTCATGCTGTATAAGTAGTCTCTAAACTGATTGTCCTCCAACAAACCACCATACACACTGCGAACAGTTGCCAGATATGCCTTTGCACTGGCAGGGGATAATGGCTTGCCATTACGTGATTCATAGTCGTTCAGCAGATAGTCACGGAATGCGGTCATGTCTGGACTATCCACCTTGCGCCCGGTTGCTTCAATCCAAGCATTGTAAATCTTCACACGGCTGTGTGTGTCCTTTGGTGCTTTGTCTGGAACTGTCAGGCTATTTGACTGTGGAACAATGGCTAATCCGGTCATAGCATCATCTCATTATTACGTCTTATTCGTATAATTATAATACCTAATAATAGCGTTAAAAGCACCTAAAAGAGTGCTTTACATGGGGAAAAGACGGCATACAGGCAAAAATAGCTCAACCTCATCCGTGACGCTTGATATTTTTTAGCGATCGTTATATTATGCTAGCATGCCAAGACCAAACAAATTTGATCAAACAGTACTAATGAGAAAAGCTTTATATCTTTTCTGGCAGGAGGGATATTCACAAACTTCTATCCGCGACTTGGAAAGATCTCTCGAAATCAGCGCACCAAGTATTTACAACACGTTTGGGAACAAAGAAAAACTCTTTCTGATGGTGCTGGAATATTATAATCAGAATATTGTTAATACACGGGTTGTAGAATTCTTGGGTCGAAGCTCCGATCCTTTGGCCGATTTGGAAATATTTTTTCTTACAGCTGTTGATCCAGATGATCCTGAAAAACAAAGATGGGGATGCTTGCTTACCAACACAGCGACAGAATTACCATGGGCTGGAACGGAGATCACACGGTTGATAAAGACGGGGTTAGATTTGATTAAACGGGCATTCAGCGACGAACTCTTAAGAGCACAAGAAAAGGGATTATTGAATACAAATCGTGATGTTTTATTGGGTGCCTCTGAGTTGTTGATCAGTTATGAAGGCTTATTAGTAATGGCAAGATTAGGATACTCTTCTTCTACCCTAAAGCTATATGTTAATAACATTATAAACCATTATCGATAATTTTTTACACTGATTTTGTAGCAAACGTTATATAAAAGAATTGGATACCAGATCATGAATGAAATCAATAACATCAACAAATTTCCGATAAAAAACTTTATTATTACGAGTTTGATTGTCAGTATTTGGATCAACATCTCAGAAGTAATTCGATATTTCGGTTTTGTGATGCCGATGACGAGAGAAGAACTAAGCACAGTACCTGGTGTAGCACCGATGAGTATACCTGTATTCGCTGTTTGGGGTGTTTGGGATACTATCCTTGTAATTATGGTTGTGTTCTTTTATTGGTTGTATACACAAAGCTTCGACATTTCTATAAAATCCGCATTGATTTCAGGAACACTCAGTTGGGTATTCTTTTTTGTACTATTCTGGATGGGTTTAATGAATATGGGGTTGGCCTCATTTGAACTTGCGGCTCTGGCGCTGTCTTGGGCTTGGCTAGAACTTGTTATTGCTAGTTTGATTGCTTGGTATTTTTTGCATTTCAGAACAGCAGCATAATGTATTGATAAATTAATTGTTACATAAGCACTGTGGTAAAAGAAACGTTCAGGGTAAGACAATTTCAGACATTAGTTTAATTTTACTCACCTGATGTAAACAATACGAGATGATTGCGAAATAATTTTGGCTGACTCGTTCTTATATAACTACAGAAAAGCGATATTTGCTGTAGTTATTGATCACATCGAAAGTTCACAAAAGGAGGTGAAATCCACAACAGTGATAAGGTTGATGGAAATTAGACATATGTTGTCTTTTACCATGACAACACACTTTAACCCGTGTTTGACGAAATGCAGTGTAAACTTAAAAGTCGTTATTGCTGTTGCAAGATACATCCTCATTGTTGTGGCAAACGACCTCACAGTATACTCATCCAGAAATTGCATGTTTGATCAATCAACGATCTCAATCTGAAAATCGATGTAAGTTGGTTCGCGCTCACTGGTGCTTGTCTCAAGTTCTGCAACGGTTCCGGGAGCCATGTCGAACAACGACTCGATTCTATTTCCCGAATAATCTTCCAGAGTCGGATATACTGCCAAACGATACTGTCCTGTAGTCCATGCCTCTACAGGTGTAAGCTGTAACGCCTGTTCACCATCTCCAAGGGAAAAGGTCGTCGCAACAGCTTGTCCAGTTTCGTCTTCTAAACGAATCAGTTGCGGTGCCATGATTGGGTCAATTGTGCCATCAAGTGTCACCGTCAACGTATCGTGCGTACCCGCTATGGGGGTGCTTATTGCCCAGAGTGTGGGGTCAGGTGATTGATAATCTGGGGTAACAACTGTGAAGGCTTTCGTGACGTCATCCTCCAATGGACGACCATAAGCGTCTGTCAGGTCTGCTCCGATAACCAGTTGGTAACGACCATTATCTATAAGAGGTGCGCCAGCTTCTAAATTGGGGGCAACGCCTTGCTTAATCCTGCCAGGGTCAAGTATGATTGTAAGCACTTGCATTTCTCGATCCCAGAACTCCTGCCCAATTCTCAAAAATGGCCACTCAACTTCGTCACCATTTGCATCTAACAGGTGGACAACATCGTACACATTGCCGCGTTGCATCGGTTGTGAAAACTCAATGTAGAAGCGCAGTAAGTTTTCTGGAACCTCATCAGCCGTTGGATAAATCGTCGTGATCGTTGGCAGTTCATCCGGCACGGTTGAAGCTGGCACCAAAAACGACCATTCAAGCATATTGGCTTCAGTGTTCATTGCAGACGATGTGATTTCGCTAATCACGCTCAAATCGAGCATGGCTGTATAAGATTGTCCTGCCGACCAGCCAAAGCGCGGTTGGAAAACAAGTGTTGACCCATCTCTACTGACCGTATACGTGCCAATAACAGCAGGTAATTCATCGTTGTTCCGCTCCGGCAGGTTAATGTGGATCGGCAGTAGGTCTGTCCAAGCCCCATCGGAGCTAGCAAATGCCTCAAGTTGTTGCAGTTCAGATGGCAGCCAACCGGATATTTCAACCTGCTCTGCCTCGGAATTATATTCTATTGAGATACGTTCATCAAAGGATAGCGTTGATATGGCGACACTTGCTTGGGTATGAAGTATCCGATTGCCAACCCAAAGAGATAGGCTGGCAATCAGGATCATACTCAGCAAGCCCCAACGTAGTGGTCGATTGCTTGCTAACATGAGCGAGGTCTACTCCGTTTCAAAACCATAGTCAATCGGATTGGTGATCGGAAGTGGGGAAGGGTCTTCATCAGGGAAGTTAAATTCAACGATGCTTTCGCCCACATCAAAGAAGAGGCCGGATACTAAAGACTGCATATTGAGATCACCCGTTTGGACGTTGCGGCGGATTGAAACAACAAAGGTCTCATTCAAAGTATCGGTGTGCATTGAACCAGTGAATGGTAATTCCACAACACCAACGCCCAACGGCCCAAAAGTACCTTCTGTCAACTCTGCATCTGCAAACAGGTCAGGGCTGACTTGGCTGGCAGCACGTTGATCATGGGTGACCAGCATATGTTCACCACCACCAAGCATCTCAGGCGCTTGATACAACATCATATCAACAGGGTTACTGCCAAACCCGAGTTCTGCCATGGTTGTCCCAATAATATGGCGACCATCTTCGAGATCAGACAAAGGAATTTTGACCAATGGTGTGCAGGTGTATGCTGCAATGAGGTGAGGTTCGCCTTCGATTTCGTACACAAGGGAGGTCACGATGGGGGCATGTGTTTCCATCTGATTGTGTGCGCCATGGAAGATTTCAATACTTGAGACGGTCATCTCATCGGTGAATGGATAGCTGACGCGACGCAATGTGGAGGCAAATTCTTGATTCGATACGCCAGCAATGAATAACTCGCCATCGTAATAGGTCAAGTCCGTGACGGTCAGAATTCGGAGTGATTGACCATATTGAAGTTCATCTTCAAAAGCGAAGGATAGTGGAATATCAACGGATGTCGCGTTGAATTCTGCTAGGTCAAGCACTTCCAGTTCATCAGTCGCTCTCACATAACGAACAAGAGCAACCTGTGGGTCAATGGTGCGCCCAACATGAACGGTAAGATAAATATTCTGTGATGTCGGATTGACAATCATATCATTGATGATAATTTCACGCGGGGTGGTTCCTAGCATGGCGGCCAACTGAACATCAAGCATCTCGACGAAGACAGGTACCTCAGGATTAGCAGCAGCTTCAAAGTCTTCAGTCTCGATAGCGACGACTTGAGCACCATGTGAATCACCAATGAACAACACACCATCCGGACCAAATTCGAGTGCGCCAGCAGATTGCAGTTCAATCGCGCTTTGCGCTTGTGTGGTCAAGGTAGGGAGGTAGGCAGCAATTGCGAGCGTCAAAATCAACGCGATTGTGGCAACACTCATTTTAGCAGTTGTGTACATCTTTCATTCCTTCATTAGTAATGATTGCAAATTTGTTTGATAATTGTGGTTATTCAAAAGTCAAAGAGAGCATATCGGATGTACTCTCCTAACGAGTTAAAGCCCGTTGATTAACATCCCACCATCGGTTGCTAACTCGGAGCCAACAACAAATGAGGAGTCATCCGATGCCAAGAAAACAGCAGCTTTAGCAATCTCGTCTGGTTGACCAAAACGCCCAACGGGTAACTTACCCATGACTGCCCCTGCAAATTGCTGGACGGCTTCCTGAGGTAACCCTAATTTGCCATACAATGGAGTCTCCACAGGGCCAATGTTGAGTGTGTTCACGCGGATACCCTGCTCAGCCAACTCTGCGCTGAGGGTGCGCGCCAGCGAGTGAACAGCCGCTTTACTGGCGGAATACACCGAGGCATTTGCAAACCCAACCACAGCATTTACCGATCCATTCAAGATAATAGACCCATTATCATTCATCACAGGGAGTGCCTTCTGGATAGTGAAGTAGGCCCCCTTGAAGTTAATGTCCATCACCTCGTCGAAGATCTCCTCGGTCATCGCCTCTACAGGTCCCATCTTGGCGATCCCTGCATTGACGAATAAGATGTCTAGCCCACCGTGCTTTTCCTTTACCTGCTGGAAAACACCTGCTAAAGCGTTTGAATCACGTACATCGGCTTGGATTGCTGTTACACCGAGACTGCTTGCGGTTTCATCGAGTCGTTCTTGGTCACGCCCTGTGATGATGACGGTTGCACCCTGTGCTACAAATTCCTGTGCAACGGCGAGTCCAATCCCACTGTTGCCACCTGTGATAACGGCTGTTTTTCCGGCTAACTTAGACATTTTGCATCTCTCCTGTGCTTTCATATGCGTTGACAAACTGACTAGCGAAATTCTCAAGTGATGTGGTGGTGCGGTTGTGGTCCGTTAGGACAACCTGCCCCCAGATAGATAGATCATTGGCGCGTTTGGCGAAGTCGATAAAGCCTTGGGCCACACTCTCGGAGAACCCATACCCTTGCATGGCAGCCTTGGCGTCCTCATAGGGGAACTGAACCCATGTTAGGTCGGGTTTCCCTATGGCACTGCCAAGAATTGACGCCGCTTCCTGAAGGGTGTGCAATGCTGGACCAGCTACCTCACGACTGTTAAAGGACTCTGCTTCAGCACGGAGGAGTTCCTCAACAGCGACTTGTGCAATATCTGCTGTATCTACCATTGGCATAGGAATATCTGCGCGGATCGGATACCCTGCGAGAATACCGTGCTGGTGAACTGTCCCCACCATGCCGAGGAAATTCTGAAAGAAGAACCCTGCCCGCAGCACAGTGACCTGCGCCTCGGTCTGCGATAGCATCTGCTCGAACTCGCGCAGGCCATCCAACACACCGCCCTCACTTGGAATGTGAGTCCCATAGCTAGATAACGCCACGACCCGGTTGACGCCCGATGCCCGAATGGCCTTTTCGTTAGCGTGGATCATTGCCATCTGGTTTGCAAACAAGTCTGGGGCACCGTAGTTGTAGGGCAGTAGGGTGTAGAACCCATCTGCGCCGTTTAGCACCCCAGTAAGAAAATCTGCGTCGTCTAGCTGCCCGATGTGGGCTTCTACGCCGGTTATCTGCTGTAGTTTGTCTGCACTACGGCTGATTGCTCTCACCGTATGCCCTTGTGCCAGTAATTGCTCTGTCACGAGACGGCCAGTGTTGCCAGTTGTCCCAGCAATGACGAATGTTTTATCATTCATATGTTTTGTTTCCTCTTATTTTGAACGAACACTCAAAAACTGCTGCAAAAAAATTACACGAGCACGGAAAGGGAGATGTCGACCACCTGCTCAAGCTCTTCACGACGGTCCGTCGTCCGCGCCAATGTCCGGACAGCGTACACCGTGCCCATCAAATACCGGGCAACATCATCGGTATTTCTGTACGCTGCAATCTCGCCAGCCGCAGCCGCGCGGTCTAATGCGCGTCGGAAAGCCGCTGCGCCCTGCACTTTACCAATGCAGGCACGTTGCTCCACATCCTCATCACAGGCTGCTCGCTCCATAATCGCGTTGTGCATAAAGCATCCACGCGGGTCTACCAGCGCATCCTCAATCAACTGCGAGAACAGCGCCCGGATAGCTTCCAACCCGGAGATTGGCTCATCCAAGACCGCAAACAGACTGCCCCCAACGCGCATCTCATAGAAATCGAGAGCTTCGAGATATAAGGCGTGTTTGCTGTTAAATGTGTTGTAGAGGCTTCCGGGTTTGAGGGCTGTTGCAGCGGTGAGATCACTGATTGACGTTGCCTCATACCCATGTTGCCAGAATACATTCATGGCTTGTTGCACAACTTTATCGCGGTTGAAAGACTTTGGTCTTGGCATGCGTTTTCCTTTCGTGACTACACTCTATTTGTTTTTGAGCGTTCTGTCAAGAATGAATTTAAGAGAATATCCAAACCTTTGTATTATCTGTTGATGACACACAACAGAGGTTGAGCTATTTTTGTCCGTATCCTGTCTTTTCCTCTACATGTGATATTTTTCAGTTTTCAACCTAAGGATTTATAAGCCTGGTGCTGGCAATCTAAAACTAGACTGTAACCTAGTTTTGTATATTTTGTGCGGTAACCCCTCCTGAAAAGCGTACCAGTCAAAGTTGGATTTTTCCGGTATAGTGATTAGAGACGAGAGGAAAACACGATGAAGAGATCACGCTTTCGTGAAACGCAAATCATCACGATCTTGAAGCAGCAGGAAGCGGGAATGAAAGCGGCAGACATCTGCCGTGAGCACGGCATCAGCCAGGCAACATTCTACAACTGGAAATCCAAGTATGGCGGGATGGTTACATTACCAGTTCATCTCGAATCGCTGGGCCAATTAGTCTGGGGCTGATAGTTTATGTTTCTTGAGGTGAAAATGATCGTGGATGATGCCAAATGGTGCGAGAAATTGTTGGGCTTGGTCGGATGATTTGAAGCATTGCATCCGTCATGTCGATAACTTGACAATACCTTGATTGTAGCTTTGGTGACGATTAGACACCTTTCTTTGGTATGCGAATATCTATATTTATCACATAGGCTTGTGAACAATAACTCGTGTTCCTTCACTATCTATAATAAACTGCTTACCTTGCACAAGATTGGTTGCAATAAAAACATTTCTTCTTTGAATAATTTCTTCTGTCTCAAATGTTACTTTACGTAAAAGAAGGAAATCTATAAGCTGACACATATCATTATATGTTGGAACCGTAATTTCAGCTGGAAAAACTTCTTGCATAACATTGGAATAACCATTGTCACGTAACATTCCTGCAATTTGTTCACCATAAGGCATCGCATCATATAGTTCACTAGGATAAAATTCTTTGTAAACTTTGCGAATTCCACAGCCTTCAGAGTTGAGAACTATAACTAAATAGCCACCAGGTTTAAGATGTTCATAGGCTTTTTGGATAAATGCTAAACGATCAGATTCAGGTACATAGTACAACATATGAGACATCAAGATCAGATCAACTGTATGCTCAAAATCAACTTCTAGCCAACCTGCATTATGCCCGCTGATATGTATTCCACCTTCGATAGCCCAATCTAAAATTTCTTGGAAATAAATATCGTTAGGCTCGATAATGGTTGTTTGTGTAAACTCTTGGCTGAAAGGGCGCGCGTAATTTCCTCGTCCTGCTCCAATGTCAAGGAAGTGACCTTTCTCAGGTAATCTTGAGAATATTTCTGAACGGAAATATTCTCGCATGTGATCATATTCAGTTGTATGAAACGATAGCAAATCAAATTGAGATTTATATAGTTTGCTCCGTTTTTGTATAGTAATCAGACCTGCATCTGAGCGAATAGCAAAGCGTTTGCCATCCCACAAATTTGATTCTGCATATTCCTTCCGCTTATTATGACTTTGAGGGTCTTCAAATTTCACACGATGTAACAGCAGAAACTCCATTAAGTTATATGTATCTTCTAATGTGTCTGCAAAAATATTAGATTCAAAATACATAAAGTCTACATTGGAATAGGCGAAACCATCGTTCACAAGCGTTTTGTACATGCTCTCTGCCGCAGCAATTTCCTGCCACTCACTGGGTGGAAGAAATTGTTTATACATATCAGCAACACCATTGTCTAAAGTGTTCAAAACGATAACTATTGCACCATTGGGATTAAGTATTTCATAAGCTTTGCGAATGAAACGCATCCAGTCGGGCTTAGCAACATAATACATGATATGGGACATCAATATAAAATCAGCCTTATTCCCTTCCATGTCAGCACTCAACCAATCAGTGTTTTTGCCTTCAAAGGTGCGTCCAGTTTGTTTTGCCCATTCCATTAACTCATCATGATAGAGCGTATTTGGTTCAATTACAGTAGTACGATCAAAATGTTCGGATAGAGGTTTTGCAAGATTTCCACGCCCTGCTCCAATATCGATGAAATGTGTCTGTTGTGGCAAGTGGCCCAAAACATTTTCCACAATCCATGGGACCGTAACTTCATATTCTGGTGTATTTGTAGAGAGTAAGTCAAACTGATGTTTAAATTGTGAACTGATGTTGACTTTTGGTATTTTCATTGTCTATCTATTCCAATATTATTCAGGCTTACGGACACTCAAAACACCAATATTGCTATTAATTGCTAAACCGCTGTCATTTCTTAGAAAAGTATCAATATACCTATCGCGTTTCTCTAAGTTAGATTCTGTATCAAACTGGACTTTCTCGATAACCAAAAAATCAATCAGATGGTGCACACTAGGTAAATTTGCTAGGTTGATCTGTGCATCAAAAAGCTGAAGATGGAGATTATTATAGCCTTGTGCATGTAAATTAACAGCTACACCCTCAATTGATGGCATATTACGATAATCATGTTCAGATAGAAGCGAGCGATATAAATGAGTAATTCCACTTGTAACAGAAATTAAGATGATTAGTAGGTAACCACCTGGTTTCACACAAGCATATGCTTTTCGGATAAACTCGGTTCGATTGGCTGGCGGCACAAAATAAAGAACATGAGCGATGGCTACTAGATCAACCAATTTTTCAAACTCGTAATTTAACCAATCACCGTTATATCCATCTAGGTTAATATTATTCTCGGAAGCCCAATTATGAAGCTCAGAAAAATATAAGGTATTAGGCTCCACAATAGTTGTGTGATGGAATTCTTGTGAGAGAGGCTTGCTAAGATTGCCTGATCCGGCACCAATGTCTAATAAGTAATCTGTGCTGCTAAGCAGAGGGAGTATTTGAGTGCGGATATATTTAACTGATTGTTTGTATTCATTGGTGCTGTAACTTAATAGATCGAATTGGTCTTTATAGATATTATCTTGTCTTGTCAACTTTTCCCCACTAAATATATAAATTTAAAATATCCATTGTATAATATCATACATCGTTTATCAATATATTAATGAGTGATGAATGTCATATATTGGTGGTGGTTAAGTAGTAAGTGATGCCACCTCCAAGTTGTATTCAATAATAAACCATTCCAACAGAATACGGTGCATGATGTCGCACTTGGAAAATGACAAGGTTTTACGAACAAAGCGTGCTAATCGTTGTCGCAAGGTATTATTCCATCGCTCAATGTGAGATGTAGCCCCACTCTTTTTCTCTTTTGACCAATGCAGATGTTCAGGCAAAATGCCTTCATAGGCGGCATACTGGTCAGTATACATTGGACATAGGGTGTAGGGATATGGAATGCGTTGTTCTAGTTGTCGTGCTGCCTTCTCGTCATGTTTGCCAATATAGAAGGCGACAATTTGACGAGTGCGACGACATAAAGCAACCCAGACCCAACGTTTGTGGTCTTTTCCAAGTACAAAAGACCACAATTCATCGATTTCTAGCACATCACCGACTTCATACAGAAGCAGTGTATCTGCAAGAACGGGCAGTTGCTTGAGATAAGTGCGAATCCATTTGGCAACCGTCTGGCGACATACCTTGAAAATGCGCTCAATCCCTCGCAGACTCACTCGTTCCCGTGCTGCTCGCAAGACTTGCTCTCGCGTCTGCTGTGAATGGGTCTCTTTGGGCTTTAAGACTCGGTACACTCCACAATCTTTGCAATGATATTGTGGGTTGCCACATTTGTTTGTTCCGTTTTTAATAATGTTTACACTGCCGCATGATCGACAAGTAGACGTAGTGGTTTCTTGTATCATGCGGTTAGTGTATCAAATCACACTCATCACTTACCTTTTAACCACTACCCATATATTTACGGTATGAATATCTCATAATATGAATTATGAGATATTAAATAATGCAGGATTATATACTTAGGATAGTCAAATCGAGGTTATTATTAAGAAGAGGCAATTTCGATAGTTAGACACTAGCGACCATACCACTGAATTGTCGTGCATATGATTGTGCTAAATTTATATTATCAAAACAACTCACACCAAGAATCTTCATAAATCCGTTATTTGAGTGGCACACAAAACAAATACGCTGTGCGCTTATTGGTGTGTCCAAAGCCTCTATGACTTTTGCTATAAATGCGTTTACTAACTCGTTTGCATTCATCGAATCACTTAGATCGATAATACAGTAGACTCGATGCTCAACTAGTCTTACACTACACCAATAGGCTTCGATTAACTCTTTAGTTGTTGCATTTTTGCCTACAGTGAAAATCATGATGGGTTCATTACGTTGGAAGTTGATATTTACTGGCATATGTCATAATCTCCATGATTGTAGAATTTTATTTGAAGTTAATTTTATTGTAGCGGCAGTTGAGAGTCAAAGTGAAAAGACTCTATGAAAAATATATGAAGATCCATAAAGGGGTGAATTCAAATACCTCATGCTCCGAGTTCAATGAGTAGCTAATTCGTAATTATAAGGAAAAACCCGCTTCATGCGGGTGTGATAGATTGAGAATGGAGCTGTAGAAAATATTTTCAAGATACAGAATGAGTTTCAACAAGCGAAATGCTATGGCGTAGCCCATACACTTTCACCAGCGAGAATTCTTTCAAGCTGTTTGGGAAACTCATCTGAATCAAGAGGTTTACCCAAAAAGCCATCAAACCCTATATCTTTAGCAACATTGATTTCACTAACGTGCACAGTGTAAGCAACGATAGGAGTGCTAGCGTAGTTAGTATTAGATTTCAGCAGCCTAAGCATTTCGTAGCCATTAGCGTTCGGCATTTCCAAATCTAAGAATACTATGTCAAATTGTCTTTGTGAGATGTTATCGTCGAACAATTCCGGGTCATTGATTGTCAGAGAATCAACACCTTCCATTAACAGTAATTGTTCCAATATACCTAAATTATCCTTGTTGTCATCTATGATCAAAGCATTCTTGCCCATATTGTTTCCTTGTGAATTTAAAGATAAATAAGACACTTAGCTACTAATATCCCAAATCTCTTGTTTTTGTAAAACAAATGCAACTTGTTTTGGAAATTTATCAAAATCAATAGGTTTAGCGATAAATCCAGCGAAACCTTTAGATTGAGTTTGAGGAATCGCTAATGATGGATCATGAGCTGATACTGCTAGGATGGGCACATCATCAAACTCGCTTTCTAAGCGAATTTGATCGAATACATCATAACCTGTGTTGCCATGTGATAGCATCAGATCCATCAGAATTAAATCAACAGGGCTAAATTTCATTAACTGATTAATACTGTCTTTACCCCAACGATCAAATGTAACGATTGCTCCATTTTGTTCTAGTATAGTTTGCATAATAGAGCGGTTGTTTACATTATCCTCAACCATAAAAATACGTTTACCTTGCAAGATTAGTGACATAATCCAACTCCTCTAGTATATTACGTTCCAAACTCTCGATCCCTGCAGTATTTGTCTGATCAGTATAGGAAATTTATCCATATCAAGTGGTTTAGGGATAATACTATCGAAGCCTGCTTGTTGTAATTGTTGCACTTCTTCGTTCATTACACTCGCAGTCAATGCAACGATTGGAACATCCGCAAATTCTTCTAATTCATGTAACATCTTCAGCATTTCAAAGCCGTTATATGGTGGCACATGAATATCAAGCAGTATCAAATTGGGTTGTGGTTCAAGGGCGTGCAAACGTTCAATGAAGTTTTCGCTATCTTCAAATATAGTGAGATTTTCTATGCCCATAATGTTTGTTACTAACAGACGCAAAATTTCACGGCTTTCTATGTCATCCTCTACATATAGAATCACAGGTTTTGAACTCATGATAAATCCTTTATAGCTAGACCACTGCTTGCAATTGCTCGTTTACAATTGGAATCTCAACATAAAAGGTAGTGCCTTCGCCTTTTTTGCTAGTAAACCAGATTTTTCCGTTATGAGCCTCAATTAGACTCTTTGAAATTGGCATACCCAGTCCAGTACCCTCCGATTGACGTAAACCACTTTCGGTTTGTCGAAATGCTTCAAACACAGATTCCTGATCTTCTTCGGCAATACCTGAGCCTGTATCTTGAACTGTAACTATGACTTTTTCATTTTTTACTTCAGCAGTAAGTTCCACAAATCCTTGTTTTGTGAATTTGCATGCGTTTGAGAAAACATTTAGATATACTTGAGTAATACGTTTACGATCAGCTCGTAAGTGCGGCAAATTTTCCGGCAAATGGTGACGCAATTCAATAGGCTTATCTGCGAGCAAAGCTTGACCAGTATCAATAACGTTTTCTAAAACTTCCTTCAAACTAATATTTTCTTCAACGAATAGCGTCAAAGAATCTGATTCAATTTTGGACATATCCAACACATCATTGATTAGATTTAATAAGTGATGTCCGCTGTTAATGACTCGATTCAAAGTTTCTTCTTGTTTTTCACTAACTGGACCCATTACACCACGCACAACAAATTTACTGTAGTTGATAATTGAGTTGAGAGGTGTGCGTAGCTCATGTGACATACTAGCAAGAAAAGCTGATTTTACTTGGTCGGAACGTTCGGCAGCGGCTTGTGCAGCCTGTGCATCCTCAACACGGTGTTCTAGCTCACTCACTAATGACTCGATCTGACTCGCCATATTGTTAAAGCTCAAACCTAAATCAGATATCTCGACAAGCCGAGACTTTTCTGCACGAGCAGTCAAATCTCCCTCTGATAATTGGTGTGAGGTACTAGACAAACTACGAACAGCTTGGACAATGCGGTTTACTACAATAACGGTTGCAATGATGGAGATGAAAGCTACAATAACAATACCAACAGATAATTGCTGAATTGCGGTTTGTCGTTGTGCTGTGATAATGTTAACCCCTGAAACAAGGCGATCCGCAACTGTGAAAACTGCAACACTCTTTGAGTCAATTTGGGATAGGTAACTTTCACGCTCTGGTTGGGGTGACGCGAGATATGTTTCGATAAGCGCAATATATTGGTTCCATTCAGTATCAAGATCATCTAATAGCCCACTGAGAGCCGGATTAGTAATTGGCTCAATATCAAGAGCATCATTCCCATTTCGTAGTCCAGCCTCGATTTGTAGTACATTATCAATCGTATTCTCGATCTGTATACGAATATTCGTTTGATCAGATTCATTTTCAGCATTAAATAATCTGCGAGACAGTGATGCTAAAAGATACGCATTTGATCGCTGTAGACTAACAGTCTCATTCTGATTTACCCTTTCATTAGACTCACCAACCAAGGTGACTGTCAAAGAAACGGCAGCAATAATCAGACCTGCAAGTAGTATCATAATTGCATAGAGCTGAAATCGAAGTGAGCTAACAAATCGCATTATGTCGCTGCCTCTTTATCTGCTGAGGTTCTGCCTGAAACAAAAGCGAAGATTAGTGCCACAACTCCTACACTTACTAGGAATAACGGAATATATATATTCATCAAGTTAAGTGTTGTGAGTTGTGAGTTGACAACAGATGTGCGTCGTAGCAAATCATCGCCGGTACTGACAATTTGCCAGCGTTGTAAACCAAAAAGTTGTTCGCCGCTACTTTTATCAACAACATAGTCTCCAGGGCATATCTCACGTACTTGTATGATTTCACCTGTGCGTGGTTCTACCCAATGTTCCATCGTAAAATCAAAACAGATAATTTCTTGCCCATCTTCTAGGTCAATATAGTCATAAGCTGCTTCGTTATTGATATCTCCATAGTAAGCATACATATATGTATTAATTCCAGCGACTTCTTCCTCACGCTCAAAAGCCAATGGAATGCTTTGGTATGTTGTATTACTTACAATATAAGTTGTCTTTTCTGCATTCTTAGGTATTAGATAATAATCACTAGCTAATTCACCTTCTATATGCTGACCTGTAGACACATCAACTGTTGCTGTTGTTGTAAACGACCATTCTTCTGTACCAGTCTCTGCATTTTTAACTGTAAATACATCACTAATAAGTACCTGATTAGCTGAATCTGGAACAGTTTCCGAACTAACAACGCGCTCTTGCAAGGATATAGGATCCTCCTCTTGCGGAGTTTCAGGAAATAAGCCTGTTTCTTCATCAGCTAAGGCATTAAGACCAAGTGAGTTGAGTTCCCAACGCCATCCTTCACTATAACGTGCATTCATCTGCCCATTGAAGATGAATACCCAAAATCCCGCAGCAAGAAATGATATGACTCCTACTATCATCAAGATACGCTTCATAATTAGCCTACTTTCCATTTTGGGTACAATAATTAATTATTATGGTTTGTACTCTAGTATAGATATATATCTCCATAGAATAATAAAGAATGCGTAACGAATTTGAAACCATATTAAGTAATATTTAGAAGATAATTTCATATTTTTGGTTAATAATATATTTGGGCATTGTAAGATTAATTAACAGGAAATAAGTAGCAGGCAAGGACGATGAAGCCTCGCTCAAACGTAAGTTAGCTGATTTTGGTTTCATTATTTCTGTTGTCTAAATTAGACAGGGATACCTTATATTGGCTTTCTGCTCCAATCCTTACAATATGCCAAGTAGAAAACAAAGTGAGTAAATTCGTTTATAAGGATGTCATTATGAAATACGATCCCAAAATAAGGATCATAACAATAGGTGTTTTAACGTAAGTTTGATACCGTTGGCGAACCTATGAAGCTGGAGCAAGAACAGCAAATCGAGAAATACGCGTTTTGGCAAAAGGTATGTCATTAAGCCAATGAATGAGACGCAAAATATTGGTAGCTGTGGCAGACGCAAGGTTTTGTAGATGCGTTTTTGCTATGTCAATATAGCGTGTTTGCCTGAGACCCGTATTGCGGATCATCTGAGAGAAAGTTCCTTCGACACCGGATCGTTTGGCATAAACAGCTTTAAAGTCATCCGTCTGTTGTCGCTGCCGTGCTATTTGCAGCATTTCATGTCGTTCAGGTGGATAGCACAAGGTCACACTATCTGAACGTTTAACGATTGACCCAGACTGTATCCCTAAGCCTGTGTGGTCGCCACCATCATGCCCTAACTACCCAATCATTGACCCAGAGTGGGTCCCAGTAAGTAATTGGAATGCATTAGTGAGTGATGGGAATTTTTCAAAGGAGATAAATCATGTTACAAAATAAGACATTTGCATTTCTCACAATCGTTGCTGCTGATGCTGATGGTACCGGCTGCTGCGGCAGAAGAGAGTGCGGAAACGGAAGCAGCCGGAGCTGCTGCACGAGAATTGCTAGGACCTAGCCCTGACAGGGTTTTGATGCCGTCTTCGTCCGATTCTGATGATCGGCTGGGTGTCATGGGAGGTCGTCTGTTTTACCGGATTGAGCCTGCCCAATCGCCTCTTAAGGAACCCGATGGTTCTACCAGCCCCAATAGTAAACCTAGCGGTTATGTTGACAGTGAGGGTAAGTTTATAGAGGATAAACCTTCCCATGTTCTCGATGTTGAGTGGGAAGTTGGCCCTTAGACATCATACATCCACGGCAAAAGACAATGGTGCTGCTCTTGTAAATAACAATAGCCTGAGTGTATTATGCTCAGGCTATTGTGTTATCTCAACTTGACTCCTCATCAGAATACACTGCCGAGACACTATCAACCGATACATCGAACCATGCACTTCTAAACCATTGACCGAAAGTCACCCAAATAGAATTCGTCTATTTTCGCCTCAGAATAGATTAAACCAGTCTTCAAGCTGATGCTGCCCTGCACCTAATTTGATAGACCTATATGTGTTCATCCCTATTGCAGTTGGCAGAAAATCCACATGCTGCAATTTCTGAATCGAAAGCTACCCCGGAAGTGGGCATGGTTTCTCGACCATAGTCGGCCGTGTTAACATGCAACATCCCCTTTTTTATGTGCGTAGTTGGTTAGCCCATGTTCATGGCGATAGTCATAGAATCGCAAGTATTTCCTGCGTTCTGCCTCACTGAGCTGGTAGTCCGAAAACCACAGCATCGCATTTTTAGCCATGCAAGGATAACATCGAAGCGAGTCGGCTATGGTCGCAGTTGATTCATTCCGTATCGTGTGCAGCTTATCAGGTCATCAATATACTCTCAGTGGCATGTTTTCCCCCTGAAAATACTCGTAACAGAGTGTCAAAGTCTTTCTCTCGCTGTTCAAAGTAATCAAGTTTAGATTTGCCGCCTAAATTCACGTAACTAGTAGTCTCTATATACGTGCTTTTAGCTGCTTCTTTTGCTTTGAGATGGGCAATCCGAGCATGAGCATGTACTTTCAATGCTTGCAGGTCGGTTAAATCTAGCCAATAGACCATTACCCGTTTCCCATCGATTCTCTCTTGTCTGCTGCACAACTTGATCCCATGTGACGCGAGAATCCGTCGCAGAATAGGAATCAAGTTCTCTGATAGGTCGCTACGTCCATCAATGAACAGCCGAATATCATCCATGTTTGCATGAATAAAATCTTTGATTCGTGCTTCAAGTTCCCCTCGATTGATTACTTCAGTGGATGTCAAACCAGCTTCGCCAAAGACAACATCGACTGTCTCTTCAAACAGATTTCTTGTTGCCGTGTGGTTTCGGCGTTCATGTGGCAAATAGCGCACTTCTTCCCGGTCAAGCTCTTGAACATATTCTGTTCGTTGCATGAAATTCGTGAAGCGGATTAACCCAAGTCGCGCACGTCGTTTTTTGTAACGGTCGTTCAGTTCTGGTGTGATTGTTAGTCCAACGGTATCCTCAATCTTCCAACGTTCATAGCCAAACGTGTCGGCTTCTGAGATTGTTCGGTTAATTCGTTTCTGGTTCAGGTCTTCGCGGCTAATCGCGGGTGTGTTAATCCGCCTTTCGTCGTCAGCGGCTTCTAACTCTTTACACATGGCAGATAACAATTTCTTGCCTGTTTTGCCTTCGCTAGTATCCAGTACAGGCGTGAATCCTTCCTGTGCTGCGAGATGATAGACATAGCCGAATAAGTTGTTACACTGTTTGTTTGTGGCAGCTTCGTAGGTCGCCCACAATTTAGCCATTTTCGCCTGTGTGGGTGTTGCGATTTCACCGCGATTAATCCCTGCTAGTTGGCTAGTACGCGCTGATTTTCCACGTTCTCGCAGGAGGATATCAAGTTCATCCTCTGGTAAATTTCCTTCAATATTTGGAACGTAGAGGGCACGTTGTCGAGCGTTCCTAAAGCGCATCATTTGTTGCATGATTTGTGTTGCAATTAGCGGTTGTCTATCGTAGAAACCAAACACACCTGCCACTACTGCCTGAACATCAATACCCGTTGCAATTGACGGCGACGCTATTATGACACGATAACGTGACACTGCCTCATTGATATTTTTGAGGACTTCACGGACTACCGACTCCGAACTATTGCGCCCATGAACCGTGAATACGGAATCTGCGCCGTAGCGTTGGGTGTAGTAGTGATAGTGGGTGCGTGTTGTTTTTTGACTACTACACAACAAAACGGTACAACCGTCAGGGTTTTCATCAGCGCATTGTATCGCCTGTTCCAGTGTCGCGCCCTGTGTTTTCATGAATCGGATGTCACCACGACTAGGTCGATATTGATTGTCAATTTTGACGAGATCGCCGCGAATATCCCGTAGCCAGTTAGCGACCTTATCAGTCATGTGGGCATCAAGCGCGACAACCTGCCCCGCTTGTTTGGTAATCGTTTCGAGTTGTGCATAGGCGCGTTGGTCGTCACCGCCCCGCATTGTGCCGCCCCATATATGCGGCATCCCCTGTTCGGCTTCATCCCATATCACAAGATCGTAGGGCTGTGTCCCTTCTAACCGGTATAACGAGTTAATCGAAACGACTAACTTATCAATGCTGCCAATGGGCATGTCATGGGGAATGTCCTGATAATTCTCAAAATCCAGCCGTTCAGCGACATTTTTACACAATGATTCACTGTGTGCTATGTATAGAACCCGCTTGATATTGTATTGTGCGCTGTATCGCTTCATCGCTTCTGTTTTGCCCGTTCCCAGTGCAGATTTCAGAGCTAATGTGCGACACGCTGCAATGTTCTCGATTAAATCAGATACGTATTTGACATTGCGAATATCGGCTTTTGTTAGTGTGTTGATTGCCACTGCGTCGGGCGTTTCGCGTTCCTCTGGACTAGCTGATAGATCGACGTTATCCGACTTGCCCCTGCCCCGCTTTGATTTCGGCAGGTCAATATTGAAATGTTCACACAACTCTTTCAGGTTATAGGCACGGTCGCCAAAGTCATTCAGTGCCCCGGATTGAATGTTGTAGTTCGCCGATGGGTTACGATCTTCTCTGAACGGCGATGAGATATTCCGACGCGCCCAACCGTCCGCTTTGAAGTCATTAAGCGAATATCCTAGCAATACTGCGATTTGTTGTTTTGCATCGTCATAATCAGCAGAATTGACGATGTTTTGACGATGCTTCGATAGTGCTTTGCTGTCACTGGCTGCTGGCAGAATCAACGTGTTCAGGCTGCATAATTCGCGCTGGAAATCTTCGCGGTTGAACTGGACTTCGCACCATAAGTCGTTCGCGTCATAGCCTTCTTTGTCGCGTTGCCAGTCCAGAATCCGCAGTTCGATAGCAGTGTCCTTTATTGCGTTGCGGACAACGTCAGCCGATTTTATACCAGTATTATCATTGTCTGGCGCGTAGAATAGCCGCGTGATGCCTAGTTGCTGGCATTGTTCGACTAGTTCGTCAGCACGAATAATGCCTTCGCCATACGCTGGACTGAACACGTTATACATATTGGCAGCGTGGAAGGATAAGACAGACGTTTCGCCATTGACTAACCAGCCATCTCCGTTTGTCGCTTCGACAGCTTCCTTTGCACGATCCGGCAGTGGACAATATCCGCTGCGTGTCCCGGCAGGCTTCGACCATATCCATTTGTATTTAGGCTTCTTACTATCGGCAGCACGCCAGCGTGTCCCGTTATTCTGTATCGGATATTGCCAGCCGTCGCGTCCTTTGGCATTGTACGGCTTCCAACCAGCTTGCTGCGCAGCTTCTAATATGCCACGTTCTTTCAAAATTGCATCGTGATTAACCATGATTCACCTCCAATGCCTCAGATGTGAATAGGGTTTCACGGTTATTTTCTGTTATCGCACAGTCGTGGAAAATAATTACTTTCTGGTATGTTACGCTATTGATTGACCTTTCCTGAACTGGAGAGTCATCTGTATTGAGGGTGTCTTTTATTGTTGTGTGCCGCACGTCGTTGGCTGTTTTTCTTTGCCCTAACATGATATGCTCCTGTGTAATTCTGTTTACGATCACACTACCCTGAACTACTAAAGGTCGGGTAATGCAGGGCATATAAAGCCGGCAACCAACAAACTTTAACTTTGAAGTTATCAAGTTTTTTGATAAACTAGTAATGATTTTGGAGGATATTTGCAGCCACTTTGGCTTGCTGTATCCATATACTAGCGAGCCGCGCTACTAACGCGGCTTTCAGCTTTAATGCCAAGTTAGATTTTTAATCAGCGTTGTGGTAAAATAACCTCACAATAAATTGGTTGTGTTACCCTTTCGCGCTTGCTTCAGCGCATTTTTTATTTCTAGGTATCGAACCAAATTTCTACTACTATAACATAATTTGTCCTACTTGGGGCTAGCACTTAGTTAAGTATTAGTGTTTTTTTCGCCGATGAAATATGGACTCAGTCGATTCTGGCTGAACATTGTATCTAGGTGCAACTTCTCGACATGCTGCTCGAATTGAACAGCTTTTGTATTTTACGGTATTGGCAATTTCTTCGCACATTTCAATTGTTTGCTGCTCTGCCCTACGATCCCGACTGTGTAACTCCTCTAGTAGTGGTTTTCGCTCCTGAATCGCTGTGACTTTATCGACTAATTTCAGCAACCTATCACGGTCATTATCAATCAGGGCTTGCTGGAGGTCGCGTTCATAGGTGAAATCATGCGGAAATTTGTAATCATCCGACAAGTCATACGATCTTCTTAATTCAATAAGTGTCGCTTCAACGTGCCCAACGACTGTCAAAATATCTTCGGCAAATTGCTGAGATGTTGCACAATCCAGCCGCCCATTCGATCCGCGAATTGTACCCTGAATGAAAGCGATGCAAGCGCGATAATTCCCTTCAGCTACTCGCAATGTATCGAATCCCTGTGCAAGATGTGCCTGCCCTGTTTCATAGCCGACTGTGTATGCCTCTCGCTCTAATTCTGTCGCTGTGATTGACTTTGCTTGGATCGCTCGAACAGCCTCCAGTGCTTCAATGTGTTGCATCAACTGTTCATTCTCTCGTTGGAGTTGTGCATTCTCGATAAATAAATCTGCTTTGGTTTTTGCCATAATCGCTCTTTTCCAAAAGTTGTTACGTAACAACTTTTCAGCTAATTGGATGTTCTGTCTATTCTGTCATTCACGCGCCATAAGATGAACTGCTGTGCATCATTGACACCTATCTGCTCTAGGATGTGCATTACTATCTGTTGATCCAATTCAGATAGCTGTTGAAACAATTTTGCCCACATGATTTCTAATATTGTTAGTTGATTTTCGTTGCCAATTCTTGATTCCTCTTTATGCAATATAGAGAGAGATTTTGAATTCAACACCCTCTTATAACTGCAATATATACTTCAATCCTATGCCGTCTGCTTCGCTTTCATCAGTGCATAACGCAGCCCACCAATAGTATTCGCTTCCAGTGGCGAAATGCCTTTCACTTGCTGGAAATCACCAAATGTGGCGATCTTCCCTGCTTCGTATTGACTAGACAATTTTTCGACTAGCAATCCAGCACCCCCACCGATGACAATCACCTTGTCGATACCGCGCAGATCGCTAAATCCGCTATCCGTTATCACGTCGCTAATCGTATTGGCAAACGCGGTTTTTAGCGTGGTATAGCGTGGTGCAATATCAACTGCCGACGCACCACTAGAGAGCGTGAAATCACCCGTTTTTAGCCCGTTACGCACTACCCTATCAATGTCCGTCGGGGTGATTAGAGAGAAATCACGGTGCTTTTTCTTCACCTCATTGGCTAACGGTTGCAATATTCGATGAAAAATACCGAAGCCTTCAGTCGTCGCACTGGATAGTGCTTCCTGATTGAATGCCCCGTCTTGCAGCAGAATCGCGTCACTGGTATACATGCCAATGTCGAGAAGCAGAACACGCCCTGCTAAATCGGTGTTTCCTGTTGGTTTGCCTGATTTATCCAGCACAAAACAGGACATTGCGCCCAAGCCTTCTGGCAGAATGTTGATGTTCACCAAGTCGAACACACGCGGTTTTCTGTCGCCTTTTACTTTGATAACTAACTGATTGTCGCGTTCAGCGAACCGTTCCAGTATTCCGTCGCGTTGTGCGATATACAGTCCGGGTGGCACAAATATCGTGAGGTCGATATCACCACCCTTCAGCCCTAATTTTGTCAGTGCAACCGCTATGAAAAAACAGTGCATTTCGTTTCCGTATCGGTTATACCCCTTGTGTGATTCAACAATATCCAGACTGATGAGACTGGCATCATCGCCAACCACATAACGCATCCCCGACCAATCGTAAAATTCATAATCTAGTTCGGCGATACCGTCGATATTCAATGATTCGCCCTGTGCAGTTGCTCGGATGGATGGAAAGCCAATCGTCTTCACAGACTTGCCCTTCATGGTCGCCGCATTGGTGAATCCATTCCCCGCGTCAATAGATACCGTATTCATACTGTGTTCTCCTAGAAACTGAACAGGTTGTTCATAATGGTTTCGGCTGACACCTCATTTTTGGCGACGACTAGTTCATCGTTAGCCTCCACCTCGGCTGGAACAGGAGCGCGCTTCACGGTTTGACGCTCAGCGACCATGACCTTTAGTTCGGCAATTTCTGCCAGCATATCGTTAAACTGTTCGCTAGCAGCTTTCCCGTCATTGCCACGAATCGCCGCGACAACTGCTGGAAACAGCTCCTCTAACACATCGGTTTCACCACATCGAAGTGATACGACAAGCCGAATGCCATCACGGATCGTCTTGCTGAAGCTGCGCTCCTGCTTCAACTGGTCGATTGTGTCGGCTAAAGCTTCTTCTTCTGGCTTGTGCATGTCCAGCCAGAACTTGAACATGAGCCTGAAGGATTGCTTTGGCTTGTGTTCGGATAGAGATTTGTTCATGGTATAATTCCTTTGCTTAGTTTTGTGCAATTTCGCCCTTTGACTGTTCCATGCAGTCGCGGGCGTTTGCCTTTAATGGGCAATCATGCATATAATGCAAATTGCATATAGTGGTATTTTATCACTAATTGCAAAAATAAACACTAATGATCTGTTTAATTTGCTAGATAGGAGATGTAATTGTGAAATAGTACATTCTTATTGGGAATTGTGTTTTGGAAAGGGAAATCATGAAAAAATACAGGAATGAAGACCTGAGAGAGATGTTTGGCATCTCACACGAAACTGTACGTAAGTATACGATAGACTTTCAGCAATTTCTGTCTTCAGGTGCAAACCCTAAAGAAAATAAACATCGAGTCTATGATGAAAGTGATCTAAGGGTTTTTGCAGTCATTGTGAGCATGAAGAATAGTAATCATTCTGATGATGACATAAAAGCAACACTTAAGGCTGGTGCAGGTGGCAGTTTAGAGACTATATTAGATGATGATAGCATCGCACTCAGTCTACCGATTCGCGATCAATTAGCTAGGCAGGAGATCAATAATCTTAGAAATCAGCTTGAAGAGGCTATTGGTGAAGCACAAGATTGGAGAGATAAAGCACACAAGCTAGAAGGGCAGATTGAGCAGCTCAAAACACAATTGGAAGGGCAACCTGATATCATTGAATTACATAAGGAGATCGCTCGACTCACACTACTTTTAGAAATTGAAAAGGCGAAAAGCCAAACTGATTAAAACTGTGAATTTTTGCGATCCTAAACCCGTTTTTTCTTTTTGCACAGCGGGGTAATCGCTGCCTCAATCACCTAGCTCACACCTTTAAAGCTATTCCTCTGCATGCACGTAGACCCCTGTACAAACTGTAAAAACCCCACATCCTAAAAACAACCAAATGTTCGAACATTTGATTGCCCCAAGTGCCTTATTTTGAGATAAGCTGATGTCATAGATTTCGCAGTAGGGTGGTCAGAGCTTCATACGCAAATGCAACGATCTTCGTACTGCACATCAATAGACCAAATGAGCGAAATCACATAGGATATGTAGGCATTACAAAAAACAAACGGAGGAAAAATGTCAATCGATACAGAGATTGCAGACAATATTCTTGAGTTCATCGCAGCATATACAGAAGAACACCCCATGCCACCCAGTATGCGAGAAATTGCAAAGGGCTGTTTCA
>JGI12316J15310_10000468_pt8 | contig 28068 bp, 27 predicted proteins | sample MarCyaLeptolynsp_FD_15310 | JGI IMG/M metagenome (IMG submission 15310)
ACTATGCCTTATTTTGTTTGCAAACGTCTAATTAATCCTAAAGTTTACGAACAATTAAATAACCAAATCATAAAAGATAAGGACCTTTGTGTTCAAGCTAATGAGGAGAATCATTTTCCTTTATATCGAAAGTTAATTGAATTAGAATGAAAAGAATATTTATTACAGGTGGGGCAGGTTATGTAGGATCTGTTTTGGTCCCTAAATTATTGGATAAAGGCTATGAAGTCACCGTTATTGATTTAATGATTTACGGAGAAGAAGTGCTTCCTAAACATGATAAGTTAAATGCGGTTAAAGGAGATATCAGGGATATAGAATTAATGAAAGAAATTATACCTGGCCATGATGCAGTAATTCATTTAGCCTGTATTTCAAATGATCCAAGTTTTGAGTTAAATCCTGACCTAGGAAAGTCTATCAATTTAGACCCTTTTGAGCCGATGGTGCAGATATCAAAAGCAGCTGGAGTGAAGAGATTTATATATGCTTCCTCCTCCTCAGTATATGGTATTAAAGAAGAGCCAAATGTAACAGAGGATATGTCTTTAGAGCCATTAACAGATTATTCTAAATTTAAGGCTGAATGCGAGAAAATTTTGAAAAAGTATGAATCTGATGATTTTACAGCCATGACAATTCGCCCTGCAACAGTTTGTGGTTATTCACCTAGATTGCGATTAGATTTAACAGTGAACATACTTACCAACTTTGCCATCAACAAAGGATTTATTAAGGTATTTGGAGGGGATCAAAAAAGGCCAAACATACATATACAAGACATGACTGATTTGTATTGTTTATTGTTGGAATTGCCTTCTGATAAAATTCAAGGAAAGATATTTAATGCTGGCTACGAGAATTTCAAGGTAAAGGAGATTGCACAAATGGTGAAAAATGTAGTCGGTGAAGTGGACATTAGAACTGAATCTACCAATGACAACAGATCTTATCACATTTCATCTGCATACATTAAAGATGCAATTGGCTTTGAACCCAAACACAGCATAGAAGATGCTGTAAGTGATCTTAAGCAAGCTTTTGATCAAGGCTTAATTCAAGATTCATTTGATAATGAGAGATACTTCAATGTCAAACTAATGCAAAATATTAAATTGACCTAATGCGAGTACCTTATATTCAATTGGGGCTTCAACATCAAAAAGACAAACAAGCCATACTTTCTAAAGTATCGGAACTCCTAGATTCAGGAATGTTTATTCTAGGAGATGAAGTATCCAATTTTGAAAGAGATTTTGCTAAAGTCTGTGAAACTGAGTATGCAATAGGAGTTGCCAATGGTACAGACGCCTTAATGCTTGCCATGCAAGCAATGGGTATTGGAAAAGGAGATGAAGTAATAACTGCCCCTAATTCTTATCTAGCTTCAGCTTCCTCAGTCGCATTATGTGGTGCCATTCCTGTATTTGCAGATGTTAGAGAAGATTATAACATAGATCCGGAAGAAATACGGAAGAAAATATCTTCTAAGACCAAAGCCATTATTCCTGTTCATCTAACTGGTCGACCTGCAGCCATGGACGAGATCAATAAAATTGCGAATGAGCATGGCTTGAAAGTTATCGAAGATGCAGCTCAAGCAGTAGGAGCAAGATATAATGGAAAAGCTGTTGGTGGCCATTCGGATATCGCTTGTTTTAGTTTGCATCCTTTGAAAAATTTATCCGCAATCGGTGATGCTGGTATAATAACAACCAATGATAAGGGTTATTATGAATGGTTATTGAAAGCACGAACCCATGGCATGAAAAGTCGAGATGAATGTGAGTTTTGGAGCATGAATTCAAGATTGGATGCCGTACAAGCGGCAATATTGAATATTAAGATTAAAAGATTAGAAGAGTGGACGGAAAGGAGAAGAGAAATAGCAAAGAAATACATAAACTCCATAGGCAATTTGGTTCATGTGCCGAGAGAGTTAGAGAATGAATATTCTGTTTATCATACTTTTATCATCATGACAGAGCGAAGGAATGAGTTACAAGAGTATTTAAAAACACATGGTATAGATTCAAAAGTTCATTATCCAATAGCCATTCATCAGCAAGAGGCAGCTAAAGGCTTAGCATCAATCACAGATAGTTATCCGGAAACAAATAAACAAGTAGAAAGGATTCTTAGTCTACCAGTTTATCCTGAGTTAAGCAATGAACAAGTTGATTACGTTTGTGATAAAATCATCACTTTTTTTAAATAAAGAACTATGAAAATTTTGGTAACTGGAGGATGTGGATTCATTGGAAGCCATATGGTTGATCGATTATTAAATGATGGACATTCTGTAGTAGTCTTGGACAATTGTTCTACAGGTAGATTAGAAAACTTGAGTCATCAAAAAGCGAACGAAAGTTTAGCTGTTCATGTTTGTGATATAGCAGACTTTCAAACTATTGAGCCGTATTTTGAAGGAGTTGATCGCGTATTTCATATTGCTGCATTGGCAGATATAGTGCCTTCTATACAAGAACCATTGAAGTACCATCAATCGAATGTTGATGGCACCATTAATGTTTTAGAAGCTTCAAGAAAACATGGTGTAAAACATTTGGTATATGCCGCATCTTCTTCCTGTTATGGCATTCCGGAAGTTTATCCTACACCTGAAGGTACTCCTATTGATCCTCAGTATCCCTATGCTTTAACCAAGTATTTGGGTGAAGAATATGTTATGCATTACCATAAAATATATCAATTGCCTGTTACCTCCATGAGATTCTTTAATGTTTATGGCCCAAGATCCAGAACTAGTGGTACTTATGGCGCTGTATTCGGTGTTTTTCTTGCACAGAAATTAGCTGAAAAGCCTTATACTATTGTTGGTGATGGAACTCAAACCAGAGACTTTACTTATGTTACAGACGTTGTTGATGCGTGTGTTACTGCATCAGAAACCTCTAACTCTATTGGCGAAATATTCAATGTTGGAAGCAATAATCATTATTCTGTAAATCGCTTGGTCGAATTGCTAGGAGGAGAGAAAACTTATATTCCAAAACGTCCAGGAGAACCGGATTGTACATTTGCTGATACAAATAAAATTAAAGAGGTGATTGGTTGGTCACCAAAAGTTACTTTTGAAGAAGGTGTTCAAAATATGTTAGATAATATCGACTATTGGAGAGAAGCACCAGTATGGGATAGCGATTCCATAAAAGATGCAACCAAGGATTGGTTTAAGTATCTAAAGTAAAGTTTTCACAATAAAAACTTTATTCGGAGGTTTGCTGATCGGAATTAAATCACTTGAATTTTGACGAAAAAGGTTGTGAAATTAGATGATATTGAGCTTCAGCTTGAAGCTGCAGTATCGGAAGGAAAAAAAATTGTTCATTGCCATGGATGTTTTGATTTACTGCATCATGGACATATTAAACACTTTGAGGCAGCTAAAAAGTTTGGAGACATTTTAGTCGTATCATTGACTGAAGATCGACACGTAAATAAGGGTCCAGATCGTCCATTCTTTAATCATAATATAAGGGCACAAAATATTGCAGCCTTAGAAGTAGTCGATTTTGTTGCAATTAATTACCATCCTACTGCCATTACTGCAATTGCAGCGATTAAGCCTAATTTTTACGTAAAAGGGCAAGATTACAAGAATGTAGATGAGGACCTTACTGGAGGAATTCTTTTGGAAAAGAATGAGGTTGAATCACATGGAGGTAAATTAGTATTTACAGAAGAGGTTCAATTCAGTAGTTCTCACCTTATAAATAAGTTCTTTGATCAGAAAGATGAATCGGCTAAGTTATTCATGTCTGAAATCAAAAAACAATTTACTCATCAGCATTTTGTTTCCCTATTTGATCAGATTGCTACAAAAAAAGTGCTTATTGTTGGAGACATAATCATGGATGCTTACCAATTTGTGAACCCTATTGGTAAAGCTTCGAAATCTCCAACGATAACTGCAACACAAGAGAATTTAGAGGTCTATGCTGGAGGTGTATTGGCTGTAGCAAATCATGTAGCTGATTTTGTAGAAGAAGTTATATTAGTTACAACTTTTGGTGAGAATCGGGATCAATCTTATTGGGAAAACATTCAAGAGAACCTACACGATAAAGTTCGATTAATAGCAGTAGAAACTCCAAATCATCCTACAGTTGTTAAGTCTAGGATAATATCTAAGGTATTCAGGCATAAATTATTCGAAATAATTGAGATTAATCAAGAACCGCTTGAAAAAGAAGTCGAAGATAAATTAATTCAAGCAATAGGTTCGTCAATTAATGCTATTGACCTTTGTTTAGTTGCTGATTTTGGTCATGGAGTATTGACCAATAATGTGATTGATTATATTCAAAAAAATGCTCCTTATTTGGCAGTAAATGCACAAACTAATAGTGCTAACTTGGGCTACAATCTTTTGACTAAATATACTGCATGTAATTATTTTTCTATAGATAAAGCAGAGGCACATCTGGCACTTCATGATCGACAGGGAGATATAGAAAGTTTGCAAAAACAACTAATGGAAACAACTTCAGCAGAGAGTTCATCCATTACTTTGGGTGTTAATGGAACTAGTGTTATGAATCATGAAGATAGAGTAGTAGCACCTATTTACAATACAGATGTTGTAGATACGATTGGTGCTGGTGACGCCTATTTAAGCATTACTTCTTTGTTGGCACAAAGTGGAGCTGATATAAATGAGATTGCATTTGTAGGTAATGCTGTAGGATCGATGGCAGTTAAAATATTGGGGAATAAATCTTATATTCAACGTACCGATTTATTAAAGTATATAAAAACACTTTTAGCTTAAGCCAATGTTTGTAGAGTATTTAAATAAGTTTCAAGATATATTATCTAAAACTGTTGCAAGTAGTTCTGAAGGTTCAATTGTATTAGATGATGCCTTTCAAGAAGTAATTGGCAAATTAAAGGATATTCGATCTGAAGAGAGACACGTATATCTAGTTGGGAATGGTGGCAGTAGTGGAATTGTATCTCATGGTGCCATTGACTTTTTAAATGCCTGTGGGTTTAAAGCTCATGCACTAACTGACAATAGTTTACTGACATGTATGGCAAATGATTATGGTTATGAGAATGTATTTTCACAACCCTTGAAGACTCTTTTCTCGGAAGGAGATGCCTTGGTTGCAATTAGCAGTTCTGGTACCTCTAAGAACATTGTTAATGCTTGTGAGGAAGTTAAAGATAAAGCAGGTTTGATTGTTACATTCTCAGGATTTGGAGACGATAATCCACTACGGAAAAATGGTGATTATAACTTTTGGTTAGACAGTAGAAATTATGGATATGTTGAAATAGGTCATGCTTTATTGCTACACTATGTTACAGATCATTTAAATAGTAAAGACTAATTAACATTTTCTGACGTTATTTTCCTCTCAAAATAAAGAGAATATAATTTGGGAATTATTATCCGACAAGCTGGACTTTCTTCTGTCTTTAATTACTTAGGACAGCTAATCGGATTTGTAAACTTTGCCATCTTAATGAATTGGTGGCTTTCGCCTGATGAATTAGGTCTTCGAGGCGTCTTGTTAAGTGTTGCGCTTATTTTTATCCAATTTGCACATCTTGGTACGTTTAGAAGTATGGTAAAGTTCTTTCCATTTTTTAATCAAAATGGTAAAGAAGATAATGGTTTACTGGGAATAGGTCTCTCATTCTCAATGATTGGATTTATGATATTATCAATAATCATGTTGGTATTTAGATCTCAGATCGTTGATTCATTCTCAGATCAAACCAATTTGTTTGAGACCTATTATTGGCTGATTTTCCCAATCTCATTCTTTTTATTGTATAGCAGATTATTTGAAAGTTATTTACAAGCAAGATCAAATATTGCCTTAGCATCTTTTCTTAAAAATGTTTTACATCGAATTTTTGTTAGTGTATTATTGATATTTCTTTTTTACAACTTTATTGATTTCTATTGGTTCATCACGATATTCTCTTTTTTGCATTTAATAAGTATTGTTGTTTTTACAGCATATCTGAACCAAAGAGGAGAGTTTAATGTAAAAGTAAATTGGACATTCTTTAACAAACGATTTAGAAAAGTCTTTTATAACTTCAGTGCATATTCCATAGTTTCTAATGTTTCAGCAGGCTTAATTAATAAGATAGATGCAATTATGATATTCTATTTTTTAAGTTTAACAGATTCTGCAATTTATTATAATGCGCTTTTTATTAGTGCCTTGGTAGCGATTCCATCAAATGCGATTAATCAGATCGCTATGCCATTGCTAAGCAAAAGTTGGAAGGATAGAGACATGAATGAAATGTTAGATATTTATAAAAAGTCTTCTATTAATCAGTTGATACTGGGTGGTTTTTTATTCATACTCATCTTTTCGAGTTTGGATAATCTATTTGAAATTCAAAGAGAGATATATAGAGAAGGGAAAATGGTATTTGTTATTCTAGCTTTATCAAAGATTATTAGCATGTTGTTTGGTGTGAATGGACAAATATTGAAAATTTCTAAATATTTTAGATTTGATACTTATCTATCAATAGGTCTAGTAATTGTAACTTTAGTTAGTAATTATCTTTTGATACCAATTTGGGGGGTTGAAGGAGCAGCACTTGCTACAGCTATCTCTGTTATTGCGTTTAACCTTGTAAGATCAATCTATGTTAAGGCAAAAATGAACCTTCAACCATTTACAAAAAATACTTTGATTGCTTTATTATTTCTAGGACTTCTTACTTTATTAGGTGTCTCTTTGCCATATTTTGTCAATATATATTTAGATACCGTTTTTCGATCGCTTGTTTTGTTATTGGTAGGTTCATTAGGAATTTATTATCTAAACCTTTCACCGGACCTTAATGAATTGGTTCGAAAAACATTGAAAAGAATCTATCCGAAATAGAGCGTTTTCCAAGCTGTTGCACAATCACCAAATTCTTTATCTAATTGCTCGAACAATCCTCTATACTTATTTTTTAATATTTCCATAAACTCTTTTGGAATTTTAATCTTCTGAGAATTTACATTGTCTTTTCTGTCTAGATTACAGAATTCGGTAATTGGATCTACATTACCACCCAAAAAGTATACTACCTTTTCGAGAAGGTCTTGAGGGTTTGATTTAATGTGATCAAAAAAACCAACAAAGAGTTGATTCTTGGGGTAATATTTTAAGTAATTGTCAATTACCCTTATATAGTCGGATCGCTTCTCTTGCTTTATTGAATTAATAAAAGATTCAAAGTGGTTAATATCCAATACTTTATCCTTCGGGCTAACATAATTGTAATGAGACCATGCGCGGTCGATAGGATCCCTTAATAATAGTATGAGTTTGACATTTGGTAGCAATTCATGCATCTTTCGAATATCTTCAGGATCCAGTAAAGAATAGGAGGGTGATACCTCTCCTTTTATACCTTCAAGCTCTTTAAAAAGATTAAGGTAAAAGTTATCATTATAGGTAGAAAAGAAATAACGCTTATACCAATGGTAATGCTTTTGTTCATTTTTCAATGCAGGAACAATTAACCTTCTCCTTAAATTTTTTAACCACCAATGATTAATTAGTTTAAGTAAAATGTTACTATGCGCCAAGGTATGCGGAGAATCGTAGTTGCGACTCCTGTCGAAGTAATGTATTTCTTTTACAGGCGGCAAAGCAAATTCAGGTAGTTCTTCCAGCCTTCTAAATAGCCATGAAGTGCCAGCTTTCTGAGCACCTATTCCGATAAAATCTGGACCTGGATTATTCTTGCTCATTGGATTTCATGGCTATTAATTCTTCTGCTTTTTCAATAGATCCGGCTTGCTGAATACTTGCGTTTAGCTCAAATCCTAAAAGCAAAACAAAGGAGTTGAAATATATCCATAACATAACTACGATAATGGTTCCCAAAGAACCATAGATTTTATTGTAATTGGCAAAATTGTCTACATAATAACCAAAACCATAAGAAACAATCAGCACCAATAAAGTAGCAAGAGTAGAACCTGCGGAAAAGAATCTCCATTTAGCAGAGCGATCACCTCCTAAATAGTAAATGAAAGAGATAGCAAAAAAGCAAAGTGAGGCCATGATAATCCATTTGCCTAACAGCAAGAGGATAGAGGTAATACTCCCATCTTCTAGGATAAAATTTACTAGGTATTCTGAGATGATAATTGCAGCAATGGAAACAACTATCAAAACAGTTAGAATAAAGAGTAAGGAAATGGAAAGAAGTTTTTGTTGAATGAAATTTCGTTTTATAGAAATGTTGTAGCTATCCTTAAATGCAGCTAGCATTCCATCAATTCCATTGGTAGCAAGGAATAATGCGAATATGAATCCAAATGAAAGTAAGCCATCATCTGCTTTAGTTACCAATGAAACTATAGAATCTTGAGTAAAATCGTAGGCAGTACTTGGCAATAAATCTTCAAGAATACCCAATAACTCAGCTTGGAAATTTTCAATTGGTATATGCGGAATTAGAGTTAACAAGAATATAATGGTAGGAAATAAGGCCAAAAAAAACTTAAATGCCATGGAGGAAGCTTTAGTAGCGATCAATCCTCTCAACATTCCTTTCATGAAGAACTTGGCGACGAAATACAAAGGTAGTCCATCAAAACCAGGTAAAACGATTTCTTTAGAAAGCTGGATAAGTTGCTTAATAATAGGTAATTCTTCTATTTTATCTACCAACTTATTCATTTAGTATGGCTTTAAGGCTGAGGTCTAAACTGTTGATTTGATGAGTAAGTGCACCAACACTAATATAATCTACACCGCAATTTGCATAAGCTACTATTGTATCTTCATTTATACCACCAGAAGCTTCAGTAATTGCAGTATTTCCAATCAATTCTACAGCACTCTTAAGGTCCTCGAAATTAAAATTATCCAACATGATCCGATCAACATTGCCAATTGCTATAATTTGATTGACTTCATCTAAATTTCTTGCTTCTATTTCAACTTCAATATCAAGATTATTTTCTTGGATATATTCCTTTGTTTGTGCAACCGCATTGGAAATTCCGCCAGCGTAATCAATGTGATTATCCTTAATCATAATTAAATCATACAATCCGAATCGATGATTGTATCCACCGCCAATTTTAACAGCTAACTTTTCAAATATTCTATTATTTGGTGTTGTTTTTCTGGTATCCAATATTTTACAATTGGTGTGGGCAATTAGTTTGACTAACTTATTGGTATAGCTCGCAATACCACTCATTCGTTGCATATAATTCAATACAAGTCTTTCAGCTAATAAAATACTCTGGGACTTTCCGCTTACATAAAAAATTATATCTCCTCTTTTAACCAATTCGCCATCGTTGATTTTTACATCAATTTTCAATTGTGGATCTACTCGCTTAAATACTTGTCTGGCGATTTCTACTCCAGCAATAATACCATCTTCTTTAACCAATAGTTTGGCTTTGCCAATTGCATTGCTAGGAACACATGCCAAAGAGGTATGGTCTCCAGAACCACGATCTTCATTTAGGGCCAACTGGATTAGTTCACTTATATCTATCATCAATTTACTCTTCTAAATCGATGCGAAATTCGATAATTATGGGTTTATCTTCTATTAGATTATAAAGAATATAAGTTCTGTAGTTCTGTTTTGCGGATTTTAGTTGACCTATTTCAAAATAAGACTTAGATCTACCGCCTCCCTGATGCTTAAACTCATAGGTAATTACATCTATTTTGGTAAAAAATTCTTTGATCACTAAAGTGGCTTGCTTTTTATTAAATACACCTTCAGAATCAGGAAGATCAAGATCAACAGAAGTATCAAAGTAATTGCCTATTTCCGAAGCATTTTCTTGAATTGTTTTAGCGATGGTAGCGTTTTGCGACCAAGTAAGAGTGCTATAAAACATAAAAAGAAGAAAAATGATTTTAGGCATGCTTAAAAGTATACAATTAATCATAAATTGAACCAAATTGCGAAGCCTACTTCCATGAGAATAAATTTAATTTGCTTTGGTAAAAAGAACGATCCTTTTATTGAGGATTTATATCTTCAATACCTAAAGCGATTAAAACATTACACCAACTTTAACTCTGAATTTATTCAAGTAAAAACCAAAGGCAATTCAGAAGAAGATCAGCTGTTCAATGAATACCAGAAGGTGATTCAAATTGTTCCAAAAGAGTCCGTTTTAGTCCTATTGGATGAAGGAGGAAAGCAATTTACTTCTGTTGAATTTTCAAGTTTTTTACAAAGTAAATTCAACACTGGAGCCAAATCCATATATTTTATCATCGGGAGTTCTTATGGCTTTCACAAAGAACTATATCATCAAGCAAACGATAAAATATCCTTATCAAAAATGACTTTTACACATCAAATGTGCAGGATATTTTTTGTTGAACAATTGTATAGGGCTTTGACTATCTTAAAAGGGGAAAAATACCATCATTGATGGAGTAGTTCTTTTTGCCAATTCCAGGCAGATTTTACAATGACTTCAATGTCATTTTCTATACTCCAATCCAATTCTTCTTTCGCCCTATCGCAGTTTGCATAGATGGCTTCTACATCTCCCTTTCTTCTATCGCTTATGACATAATTTAACTTTATATCATTGGCCTTTTCAAAAGCATTAATTACTTCTAAAGTGGTTAACCCTTGTCCACTGCCTAAGTTGAAGATATTGTAGTTATTGTTGTGATTTTCCAATTGATTCAAGGCATTCACATGTGCCTTAGCTATATCAGAAACATGAACATAATCGCGAATACAACTTCCATCCCTGGTGTTATAATCGTTACCAAAAACTTGGAAACTGTCTCTGACGCCTGCTGCTTGTTGAGCAATAATGGGTACAAGATTATTGGGAAGTTGTGTGCTTAATTCTCCTATTTTAGAACTTGAATGGGCTCCAGCTGGATTAAAATATCGCAGTGATGTTCCCATAAGATCGGGATAAATTTTACAATTGTTTTCAAGTAGCATTTCTCCAATCTGCTTGGTCAATGCATAGGGAGATTCTGCTATACCAAAAGGACTGTCTTCAGTAACTTGAATTTCTTTCGAATTACCATAGACTGAACATGAACTAGAAAAAATTATTTTACGAATACCATGATTGTGAGCACAGGATAAGATGTTGATGAATGAATTGATGTTATTGTCATAATACACTTCAGGGTTCAATATGGATTCTGGAACCGACTTAAGTGCCGCGAAGTGTATTATACCATCTATTTCTTCTTTCGCAAAGAAATCCGTTAGCGAATTCTTGTCCTTTAAGTCGATCTTATAGTTTTTGATACGAACTCCGCTTATTGATTCAATTCGATCAAAAGTCGATTTAGTAGAATTCGCGAAATTATCTATCGAAATTAAATCCTTATATCCTGCTTCAATTAACTCTAAGATGGTATGTGAGCCAATATATCCAGCACCACCAGTGACAAGTATCCTCATTGATTTATTTGAAGCGCAAATATACTTTTACTATAGATTTATACTATTATTGCAGCCTAAATCTCATTGTAAATGTCGAGTAAAATAAAGTTTATCATAGTCGGTGCAGGTAGAATTGGCAAACGACATGCCAGCATGGTGCAAATTAATGAATTGGCGGAACTGGTTGGATTGGTAGAATTGGATGAGAGCAAACATGCCGATTTGAACAATGAGTTTCAAGTTCCTGTGTTTAAACACACATCTGAACTATACGCATCTGATTTAGAGTTTGATGTGGTGAATATTTGTACACCAAATTACTTGCATGCTTCACAGAGTATGGAAGCACTGTCGCACCACAATCATGTAGTAGTTGAAAAGCCAATGGCTTTGAATAAAGCAGATGCCGAAGAAGTAATTCACCTTTCTTTAAAACACAACAAGAAAGTCTTTTGTGTTATGCAAAACAGATATAGTCCTCCCTCTATGTGGTTAAAACAAATTGTGGAGGAAAGGCATCTTGGTCAAGTATATATGGTTATGATCAATTGTTTTTGGAACAGAGACAGTGATTATTATCAAGGTGGTGACTCTAACTATTGGAAAGGCAAACTAGAAAAGGATGGAGGTACTTTGTTTACTCAGTTTAGTCACTTTATAGATACAATGTATTGGCTCTTTGGTGACATTAAAAACATACAGGCAAGTTTTCAAGACTTTAATCATCAAGATACTACAGAATTTGAAGATTCGGGAACAATATTATTTGACTTTGTAAAAGGTGGTTCTGGAAGCATTAATTATTCTACATCAGTTTACGATAAAAACTTGGAGAGCAGCATTACAATAATTGGTGAGAAAGGTAGTGTGAAGGTAGGTGGTCAATATATGAATGAAATAGAATATTGTCATATAGAAAACTATGTTCAACCAGAATTGGAAGAAACCTTACCACCAAACGACTATGGTAAATACAAGGGAAGTGCTGCCAATCATCAATTCGTAATACAGAATGTAGTAGATACCTTAAAAATGGGAGAGGCAGTAACAACGAATAGTTTGGAAGGCCTCAAGGTGGTTGAAATTATTGAGAATATTTACAGAAAAAAGAATCCTTAATTTTTTTTATTCGTATTATTGTATTGTCCAAAGAATTCTATCGCTGGACATTTCAATTCGATTCCCGAATTTCTTATTGTATAAATTATTCTAATATTATATTCACTCCACTAATTTCATGTACGATATATTACAGCTAAACCAGAAAACGGTTACAGAGCTTAAAGAGATCGCTAAAGATCTAGAAGTTAAGAAGTTTCAAAAGTTAAAAAAAGAAGATCTAGTTTATCAAATTCTTGATCAACAAGCGATCAAAGCTTCTTCAAAAGAAAAGACACCTAAGTCTAAGCCAGAAAATAAAGTAAATAAAACTAAGCCAGTAGAAGCTAAATCTGAGAATGGTAGCGAACCTAAAAAAGTAGCTTACCCTAAGAAGGATCCTGCCGAGAGAAAAGTGAGACCAAAAATTCAAAAACCAATATCGGAAAACGCAGAAAAAAAGGAAGAAAACAACAAGGTCAAAGAAAAAGAAGATTTCAATAATTCCAGAAGAAACCAAGAGTATAAAACGGAACAGAAGTCGAAAAGTAAATTTGATTTTGATGGTATTATCAGCAGCGAAGGAGTGTTAGAAATGATGCCGGATGGTTATGGTTTCCTAAGATCTTCAGATTACAATTATTTGAATTCTCCAGATGACATTTATGTCTCGCAATCACAAATTAAACTGTTTGGATTAAAAACAGGAGATACCGTAAGGGGAACAGTAAGACCTCCAAAAGAAGGGGAGAAGTATTTTCCTTTAATTAAAGTAGAAGAAATAAATGGTAGATCACCTGACTTTGTAAGGGATAGAGTGCCATTTGACTATTTAACACCATTATTTCCTTACGAAAAGTTCAATCTAACTGGTCATGAGAAGGAATCATTATCTACCAGAATTATTGACTTGTTTACACCTATAGGAAAAGGGCAGAGGGGATTAATTGTTGCTCAGCCTAAAACAGGTAAAACCACTTTACTTAAAGAGGTTGCTAATTCTATAGCTGCAAACCACCCAGAAGTTTATTTAATAATTCTTTTGGTAGATGAAAGACCTGAAGAAGTAACCGATATGGCAAGAAGTGTGAATGCCGAAGTTATTGCTTCAACTTTTGATGAGCCAGCAGAAAGACACGTAAAGGTCGCCAATATTGTATTGGAGAAAGCGAAAAGAATGACAGAATGCGGTCATGATGTTGTAATTCTTTTGGATTCTATTACGCGTTTGGCAAGAGCTTACAATACTGTTTCTCCAGCGTCTGGAAAAGTTCTTTCTGGTGGTGTAGATGCTAATGCATTGCACAAACCAAAAAGATTCTTTGGAGCTGCAAGAAAGATTGAGAATGGAGGATCGTTGACAATTTTATCTACTGCCTTGACCGAAACAGGTTCAAAAATGGATGAAGTGATTTTTGAAGAGTTTAAAGGAACGGGTAATATGGAATTGCAATTGGATCGTAAAATTTCCAACCGAAGAATTTATCCAGCTATTGATATTGTCACCTCATCAACTAGAAAAGAAGATTTATTGCTAGGAAAGGATATAACACAGCGCATGTGGATTTTGAGAAATCATATTGCGGATATGAATCCAGTAGAAGCAATGGACTTTTTGAAAGATAGAATGAGCAAGACTTCTTCTAATGAGGAGTTTCTCATTTCTATGAATGGATAGATCACTGTGAATAATTCTATTTTACGCACCGTCGTTTGGATGATGGTGCTTTCAGTTTTTCTTAAAATGCTTGTCTTTTCTGCCAATTGGCAATTGACAGAATTGGAAAGAATTTCCATTTTTGGCAATCTATTGGTTCTAATGACAGGAGTTTATCTTGGCATCAAGAATTTTAAAAGTACTATTCAGGAAAAGACTTCTTACCTTCAAGATGTTAAATCAGGTATGCGGATTGCATCATTGTACGCTCTATTCATGAGTGCTTTTGTGTATTTGTATTATGGCTTTATCGATCGCAGTTATTTTGTACAGAAGGCAGAACAAAGAATAGAACTATTGGAGCAGCAAGGAATAGATATAGAGCAAGCAAATGCAAGCATGGAGTTGGTCTTTACCCCATTTTTTCAGTCTACGATTACCTTAATGGGATTTATTCTTTTGGGAAGCTTTTATGCGGCGATGATTGCTTTTTTATTGAGAAAGTTTAAAAGGTAAACTAATTCTGAATCAATTTATTGGCAAAATCATTGAGGTTGATGCCATCAAAATTCCCGGAGGTCATTAAAAGAAGTACACTTTCTTTTAAGTCTTGATTTCTTAAAAACCACATGACTTCATCCGACTGATTTAGGATAATAAGTTCTTGCGCATTAAAAGCTTCTTTTACTTCATCAACAGAAATAGATTCCAGTTTCTTATGTTCTATTGTTTTGGGGTTATAATAAACAATACCAATATCTGCCTTATGCATGCTTCCATTGTATTCACCCAAGAAATTCTTGTTTAAACTGCTGAATGTATGCAATTCTAAACATGCTATCACTTGCTTATTGGGATATTGTTTTTTAGTCGCTTCAACTGTTGCTTTTAGTTTGGAGGGGGAGTGCGCATAATCCTTATAAATCAGCGTATTTTCATTTTTCGCAATTAACTCCAATCTTTTTGCCGCACCCTTAAAGTTGGAAATGCTTTTGTAAAAGTCTTTGTCTTTGATACCTAGTGCCAAACAAATGTGCTTAGCTGCATTTAAATTCTGAAGGTTATGGTCTCCAAATATTGAGATGGGAGTTTTATCTTCCTCATGAATTAAGATGGTTTGACCATCTTGAATAAGATGTTTATGCGCTCGATAAGCTGTTGTGTCCAATTGATTTGCTTCTGAAGCTAAGGAATTTAGGTTGGTGTCTTCCTGAAAGTAAAACAATTTTCCACCCTTTTCCATGCTTTGAATAAATAGAGAGAACTGTTCGATATAATTTTCAAAAGTTGGGAATACATTGATGTGGTCCCATGCAATTCCACTTATAACAGCAATTTGAGGTTTGTACCATAAGAATTTAGGCCTTCTGTCAATTGGAGAGGAGAGATACTCATCACCTTCGAGAATTATAATTGGTGCATCGCTCAAACTTACCATGGTTTCAAAACCTTCTAGTTGTGCTCCAACCATATAATCAAAGTCAAGCTTTAAAGAATTTAGTACATGCATTACCATAGATGTCATAGAAGTCTTTCCATGGCTTCCAGCAATAACTACTCTTAGTTTATTCTTGGATTGTTCATAGAGGTACTCAGGATAGGAGTAAATGGGAAGTTCCAACTCTTGTGCTTTAAGCAATTCTGGATTGTCCGCTCTTGCGTGCATGCCTAAGATAATGGCGTCCAGCTCTTCACTGATGATTTCTTCATTCCAACCTATTTTTTTAGGTAGTAAGTCATATTTAGCCAATCTGCTTTTCGATGGTTCAAATATTTCATCATCAGAACCACTGACATGGTATCCTTTTTTGTGTAATGCGATTGCCAGATTATGCATTGCACTTCCACCAATTGCAATAAAATGTACCCTCATTGTAATATCTATTATTTAAACAATAATCTACTTAATTTGGGCTTGAAATTTTCAAGCTTTATTTATTTTTCAACAGATGATCATTGGTATAATAAAAGAAGGTAAAATACCACCAGACAAGAGAGTTCCATTGGTACCTCAACAATGTGTTACACTTCAAAATCAATTTCCAGAACTTCAAATACAAGTTCAGAACAGTAATATTAGGGCGATTCCAAGCAGTGAATATGAAAAGGAAGGTTTGGAAATGCTCGATGATATTTCCAATGCAGATGTTCTCATGGGAGTAAAGGAGGTAAATATTGAAGATTTAATTGCAAACAAGACTTATTTCTTTTTCTCCCATACCATTAAAAAACAGGACTATAACCGAAATCTATTACAAGCGATCATTGAAAAAAACATTCGATTAATAGATTATGAGTGTTTAAGAAATCAAAAAGGAACTAGATTGGTTGGATTTGGCAGATATGCAGGCATAGTGGGCGCTTATAATGCATTTTTAGCTTATGGCAAAAGAACATCCACCTTCAGCCTGAAGCCTGCAAATCAATGCCAAGATCGCTCTGAATTGATAAGTGAATTAGATAAAGTTAAGCTCCCTGCTAATTATAAAATTATCATCACTGGTTTGGGAAGAGTAGCTGGTGGGGCAGAAGAGATATTGAAAGCTTTAAAAATAGAAAAGGTCAATTCTTCATCTTTTTTAACTGGCAATTTTGAAAATCCAGTTTATGCACAATTAACGGTAGAAGATTACTTTAGAAAAAAGGATAATTCAGACTTTGATCGATTCGAAGTATATAAAAATCCGGACAGTTTCTTTTCAGATTTTATGAAGTATGCAAGGACTTCGGATATGTTCATACCATGCCATTATTGGGATTCGAACGGCCCAGGATTTTTCACCAAGGAGGAAGCCAAGGATCCTGATTTCCAAATTCGTACTATCGCAGATATAAGTTGTGATATCGATGACCCAATTGCTTCGACAATTCGCCCTTCAACCATCGCGGATCCAATTTATGAATACGATCGAATGCAAATGAAAGAAGTAGATGATGCCTCAGAGGATACCATAACCGTAATGGCAGTCGATAATTTACCTTGTGAATTACCAAAAGATGCCTCAGAGGATTTTGGAAGTGAATTGGTGCAAAACGTATTGCCACATTTATTGAATGGAGATCAAGAAAAAATAATAGAAAATGCGACGATCGCAATGGACGGCAAACTGATGCCAAATTATGCGTATTTACAAGCCTATTTAGAAGGGGAGGAGTAAGCTATAGATTTCAATTCTTCTATCGTAGCTTCAGGATTCTCTGATTTAAAAACGAAACTTCCAGCCACCAAAACATTCGCACCACATTCAATTAATTCCATGGCGTTGGCTGAACTAACACCTCCATCAATTTCAATTAAAGCCTTTGAATTTTTAACTTTAATCAAGTGCTTGAGGGATCTTACCTTATCCAATGTGTTTTCTATAAAAGATTGACCACCAAAACCAGGATTTACGGACATTAAACAAACCAGATCAATATCTTGAATTATTTCCTGAAGTACATTCACCGGCGTATGTGGATTCAGAGCAACACCTGCCTTCATGCCTTCTGCTTTAATGGCCTGAATAGATCGATGAAGGTGTGTGCAGGCCTCATAATGAACTGTTAGAACATCTGCTCCTGCTGCCTTGAAATCTTTGATATAACGATCTGGATTTACAATCATTAAATGTACATCAAAGACTTTATCGCTTAAATGTCGAATGGATTTTATCACAGGCATTCCAAAAGAGATGTTAGGGACAAAAACACCATCCATAACATCGATATGAAACCAGTCTGCCTGGCTTCTATCTATCATTTGACTAGCCTTACCTAGTTCAGAAAAATCAGCTGCTAAAATAGAAGGTGCAATGAGCTGCGACATTCTTTGAATTAAAGGTTAGAAAGAATCTTTACAGATCAAAATTACAAATACGCCTTAAGAACACTGCACCGTTCGTTAATTTTTAATCGACGAACAGCTTTTTCTTTGATTTGGCGAACGCGTTCCCTTGTTAGTTGAAACTTTAATCCAATTTCTTCCAGGCTCATTGGGTTTTTACCATTCAGTCCAAAGAACATGCGAATTACTTCTGCCTCGCGACTTGGAAGTTTAGTTAATAGGAAGTCAATTTCATTTTGCAGAGATTCATTCAATAACTTCTTATCTGGATTGGGAACATCCTTGCTGCTTATCAATTCATAGAGATTACTGCTGTCTTCATCCGTGGAGAGGGGAGCATCCATAGAGACATGTCTCCTCGTATTTTTCATGGAAACCTTTACATCTACTTCAGACAATTCTAAACACTCCGCGATCTCATGCTCTAATGGTTCTCGCTCATACTTTTGTTCCAATTCATTAAAAGTCTTTCTGACTTTATTGATATTTCCAATCTTGTTAAGTGGTAGTCTAACAATCCTGGATTGTTCTGCAATCGCTTGCATAATGGATTGCCTAATCCACCAAACTGCATAGGAGATAAACTTAAATCCCCTTGTTTCATCAAACTTTTCTGCGGCTTTAATTAGTCCTAGATTCCCTTCATTGATCAGGTCAGGAAGACTTAAGCCTTGATTTTGATATTGTTTAGCAACCGAAACAACAAATCGAAGATTAGCTTTGGTGAGTTTTTCTAACGCCCTTACATCTCCTTCTTTTATTCTCCTTGCTAAGTCTACTTCTTCTTCTGCTGTTATAAGGTCAACTTTTCCTATTTCTTGTAAGTAGCGATCTAGCGATACAGTTTGCCTGTTCGTGATGCTTTTAGAGATTTTAAGTTGTCTCATGCAGTATTAGCGGGTTAATTGGTAGATATCTTACGCTTCCTAAAAAGCCCACTAAAACTAAGGAAAATTGACTCCGATCTGACAAAAAGGAACTTTGTTAACGCTATTTAGATTGGTTCTAAATAACATTAACAAAGTTTAACAATAATATTTTTGAAGGATTCAGTACTCTATTTAGGAGGCTGAATTGCTTGTTTCAGGCTTGGGGATCAAGGCTTTACGAGAAAGCTTGAATTTTTTAGTTTTCGGATCAATAGATACCAATTTAACGTCGATCATTTGTCCTTCTTTCAATTCTTCTTCTACTTTTTCCAGTCTCCTATGTGCGATTTCTGATATATGTAACAAACCATCTTGGCCTGGTAATATCTCCACAAATGCTCCAAATGGCACTATTGACTTCACTTTTCCATTGTATGTCTCACCAACTTCTGGCACTGCTGTGATTGCTTTGATTCTGGCTACAGCTGCATCAGATCCTTGTTGATCTTGAGAAACAATGTCTATAACGCCTTGATCATCAATTTCTTCAAGAACTATAGTTGTTCCTGTTTCTTCTTGAATAGTCTGTATGATCTTTCCTCCAGGCCCTATTACCGCACCTATCATGTCTTTAGGAATAGTCATTTGAATAATCCTTGGTACGTGTTCTTTATAATCTTCTCTTTGAACTTCAATGGTTTTATTCATTTCATCCAAGATGTGTAATCTACCTGCTTTGGATTGCTCCAATGCTTCTTTCAATACTTGAAAAGACAATCCACTAATCTTAATGTCCATTTGACAAGCAGTAATACCATCTTTGGTGCCAGCTACTTTAAAGTCCATATCTCCTAAGTGGTCTTCATCTCCCAAAATATCAGACAATACTGCATACTTTCCGTCTTTACCACTGATTAATCCCATGGCAATACCAGAAACTCCTTTACCAACTTTCACACCAGCATCCATTAAAGCTAATGAACCCGCACAAACAGTTGCCATAGAAGAAGAACCGTTAGATTCTAAAATGTCAGATACTACTCTTATGGTATAAGGATTGTCTTCTCCTGTAGGAATCACTTGCTTTAATGCCCTTAATGCCAGGTTACCATGTCCAACTTCTCTTCGTCCTGGACCTCTGTTTGGTCTTGCTTCTCCAGTAGAGAAAGAAGGGAAGTTATAGTGTAAGATGAACTTTTCAGAACCGGTAATCACTGCTCCATCAACCCTTTGCTCGTCCATTTTACTACCTAAGGTAATAGAAGTCAAGGATTGTGTTTCTCCTCTGGTGAAAACCGCAGAGCCATGCGCTCCTGGTAAATAATCCAATTCGCTCCAAATGGGTCTAACCTCAGTAGTTTTTCTACCGTCTAACCTTTGTTGTTCATTCAATACACAGTCTCGAACAGCTTCTTTTTGCGTCTTACCAAAATATTGTTTTACTAAAAAGGAGTTCTCTGCGATATAATCCGCATCTTCCTGATTAATAAAGTCATCTTTAACAGCTTTAAACTTGGAGGATCTCAAATGCTTGTCTGCAATACCTTCTTTAGCTATTGCATAGAACTTATCATAGGCAAAGTCATTGATCTTTTTGGCCAATTCTTCATCACTTTTTTCGTGATTGTATTCTCTTTTAGTTTGGGCTTTAGTCACTTTTGAGGCTAATTCCAATTGAGCCTTACATTGCTCTTTAATGGCCTTGTGGGCTTCTTCAATCGCAGCTAGCATCTCATCTTCCGAAACCTCTTTCATTTCTCCTTCAACCATCACAATGCTATCGTTTGTTCCAGCTACCATTAAATCAATGTCAGCTTCTGCCAACTGATCTAGGTTTGGATTTACTTGCCAAGCATTATTAATTCTTGCAATTCTCACTTCAGATGTAGGTCCATCAAATGGGATATCTGAAACTGCTAATGCAGCCGATGCAGCCAAACATGCCAATGCATCTGGTAATACATTTTCCTCTGCTGAGATCAAAGAAATTTGCAATTGCGTTTCCGCATGATAATCAGATGGAAATAAAGGTCTTAATGCACGGTCTACCAATCTGCAAATAAGTATTTCTGAATCTGAAGGTCGCGACTCTCGCTTTAAAAACCCGCCTGGGAAACGACCAATGGCTGAAAATTTTTCTCTGTAATCAACCATCAATGGCAAAAAGTCTACATCTTCATTTGCCTCTTTTACAGAAACTACTGTTGCCATCAACATGGTTTTACCCATTTTTAATACCACAGCGCCATCTGCTTGTTTTGCTAGTTTTCCTGTCTCTAATTCTATCGTTCTTCCATCTGGAAGTTTTATTTCTTGTGTAATTGCTTGTATAGACATCTATATTTTTTTATAAAAGAAAAGGGGGACTTGTTTCAAATGTCCCCCTCTTATTGAAATTTTTAATTTATGTTGTAAAATGAATCTTTCGAATCACTTTCTAATGTTCAGTTGCTTAATAAGCTCTCTGTATTTAACAATATCCTTGTTTTTTAAGTAGTCAAGTAACTTTCTTCTTTTACCTACCAATACAACCAAAGCTCTTTCCGTAGCAAAATCTTTTTTGTTGCTTTTAAGATGACCAGTCAGATGATTAATTCTTTCTGTAAATAATGCAATCTGACCTTCTGTAGAACCAGTGTTTGTTTTGTTGGTTCCAAATTTTTCGAAAATGTTCTCCTTTTCTTGAGTCGTTAACGCCATTGTAATTTTTACCTCTAAATTTTAAGGCCGCAAATGTAATAAAAATATATTGAAATTATGATTTTTTCAACAAGCGTAATACCTGAGAAAGTTTGGACTTTAAATCTTTCCTTTCGACGATAAAATCCAAGAATCCATGTTCTAATAAAAACTCCGAGCGTTGAAAGCCTTCTGGAAGATCTTTACCTATTGTTTCCTTTATAACTCTAGGCCCAGCAAACCCTATAAGTGCATTAGGTTCGGCAAAATTTAGATCACCTAACATGGCAAATGATGCAGTAACACCACCAGTAGTAGGATCGGTTAGAAAAGATAAATAAGGCAATTTAGCTTCTGCCAATTGAGTCAATTTTGCTGAAGTTTTGGCCATTTGCATTAAAGAAAATGCAGCTTCCATCATTCTAGCTCCACCAGATTTTGAAATCATCATGAAAGCCATCTCATTTTTAATGCAGTAATCGATGGCTCTGGCAATCTTTTCACCCACCACAGAACCCATGGATCCTCCAATAAAACTAAAATCCATGGCAGCAACCATCAATTTTTGACCATCTACTTTACCATGTGCTGTTTTAACAGCATCTTTCAATCTCGTTTTTTCTTGGGTCGTCTTAATTCTGTCCTTGTATTCTTTGGTATCCTTAAACTTTAAAGGATCTGCGGCACTTAAATTCTTATTGATTTCAGAGTACTTGGCCTCATCAAAAATCAATTTAAAATACATGTCAGAATTGATGCGTTCATGATGTCCGCATTCTGCACAAACCGAAAAATTCTCTCGATGATCCTCTTGTGGAACTACCGTATTACAAGATGGACATTTGTACCATAATCCTTCCGGAGTTTCCTTTTTTTCCTTGGTAGGGGTTAAAATCCCTTCCTTTATTCTTTTAAACCAACCCATAGTATTTGGTTTTAATTAATCCTTTTAGGCTATAGTAATTTCTTCTGCAAGATATACATCTTGGATGGAATTCAATAATTCAACTCCTGCTTGCATCTCTCTTTGGAACGCCTTTCTGCCAGAAATTAAACCATGACCTCCAGCTCTCTTATTGATAACAGCAGTAGTTACCGCATCTGATAAATCAGATTCACCAGAAGATGCTCCACCGGAATTGATCAATCCAGCTCTTCCCATATAGCAGTTGGCTACTTGGTATCTACACAAATCAATAGGATGATCAGAACTCAATTCATCGTATACCTTTTTATGTGTTTTACCAAAGTTTATGGCAGTATACCCACCATTGTTGGTTGGTAATTTTTGTTTGATAATGTCAGCTTGTATGGTAACACCCAAATGATTGGCTTGTGCAGTGATATCAGTTGCTGTATGGTAATCTACACCATCTTTCTTGAAATCGCTATTTCTTAAGTAACACCATAAGATAGTAGCCATCCCCAATTCATGTGCTCTTTCAAATGCTTCTGCAACTTCTATGATTTGTCGGTTACTGTCGTCCGAACCAAAATAAATAGTCGCACCTACAGCCGAAGCTCCTAAATTCCAAGCCTCATCGACAGAGCCAAAGGAAATTTGCGAAAATGTATTTGGATAGGTAAGTAATTCATTGTGGTTAAGCTTTACAATGAACGGTATTTTGTGCGCATACTTTCTAGAACAAGCGGCCAATACACCAAATGTAGAAGCAACCGCATTACATCCACCTTCTATGGCCAACTTGACAATATTATCTGGATCGAAGTAAATTGGATTTGGAGCAAATGAAGCACCTGCTGAATGCTCTATACCTTGGTCAACTGGCAATATGGAAACATATCCTGTATCTGCCAAACGACCATGGTTGTATATGGATTGCAAACTTTTAAGAACCTGATTATTGCGATTGGTATCTTTAAAAATTCTATCTACAAAATCAGCACCTGGAAGGTGCAGCATTTCTTGAGAAATGGTTTCACATTTATGGTTCAAAAGGAGTCCGGCCTGATCTCCTAATAATGATTCAATTGAATTAGTAGCCATATTAGATTCTTGATTTTAGGACGGCAAAGCTAACAAAATTTAAACGTAGAGTAAGCCCTTAATTGAGCTGCAAATTCTAAAAAGGATATCCGATTCCCAAATTTAAATTGGATTGTCTCCATTCGGGGTGGATAAGGTTTGGTTTTGTGTTAGCTGGGTCTTTGAATGGTGTTGCAAAATCAAAACGGAGCAGGAAAAAGGTAAAATTTAATCGCAATCCCAGTCCCAATCCAACAGCAGTTCCATCCCATAGTCTGTTCAATTCAAAATTGGTTTCTTCTCGACTATCATCTTGATCTACATTCCAAATGTTTCCCAAATCTGCAAAAGCAGCTCCTTCTACTATATTGGTAATGGGAAATCGGAGTTCCACATTTGCTTCTAGTTTCATATTCCCAATTTGATCAATATTGCTTTGCGAGGAATCGGGAATACTTCCTGGCCCCAATTCTCTCACTCTCCAAGCTCTAATTCCATTCGCACCTCCAGCAAAGAAACTTTTTTCAAAAGGCATTGCTTGACTATTACCATAAGGTATACCTAATCCGGTATAAAATCGATAAACAATCTGATTGACATCTATGCTTTGATAAAATCGGAAGTCGAAATCTGAACGAATATATTGTGCATAGCGAATCCCACCAACATTATAGGAACCATCTTCATTTTGATTGTTAATTATCCCATCTTCTAAAAGGGAAAGACCATTTCCAGCAGATTCTGCATTTATTCTAAAATAAAAGTGGTTTCTATCGTTCTGATTGAACTGTGAATTGAGTATATAACTGTACTTCAGAGCAAGTATAAAGTTATCGGTGTAACTATTCCTAAGAAATGGATTATTAATCGATTCGAGCACCCTTAAGAAATCATCTGTAGGATCTAATTTAATGTAGCTTAAATCAATGGGATTAATAATGTGTTTCTTGGTTGCACTTTCATTCCAGGAGTAGGATAAAGCAGTTTTAGAAACACTTCGAACATAATCTGGACGCTGTTGAAAGTTAAATGAGGCATTAATGATGGTTTTAGGATTTCCTCTCGGAGAGAATCTCTTTTGACTTATTGGCAACAAAAAGCGTGGAATTTCAAAACTGATTTCCGGTCCAAATTCAATGGTATTAAAAGGTAAAAAACCATCTCCAACCACTTCATCTTGCTCATTGGTAAGAATTTGTTGCACTTCAAGACCACCATTAATACTGATGTTAAAGCGCTCAGCTCCTTTGAAGGTATTGTTATTGAGCAGAGTTACAGTTCCATTAACCCCTAAATTTCCACCATTATTGGTGCCTTCTGTTTCAATAGAAAATGACCTTTGTTTTCTTGGAGTTAAGTTGATATATGCGATTAGTTTATTGCCTTCGCTAAAATCATAATCGTATTGTATTCCAACAAAGGAAAATATGCCCAAGGAAGACAGATTGCTATAGGTCTGTTCTTGATTGTCTAACTTAAAATTATCTCCGGGCCTAAAGTAAATGTGTCTAGCAATCACATCTTTTCGAATTCTTTCCTGATCATTGGATACAAATAAGATTTCATCTTGAATTAAACTGTCTGCTTCTGCATTCAAAGCATTGTTTTGTAAGTCATTAATATTTACAATGATCTTTTTTATTGAAAAAATAGGATGGGCTTCTTCAATTAGGCTGTCTGTATCTCCAAGCTTGTTCTTGATTTTATTAATGATAAGTCGCAGGTCGGCAGACTTTGTGATTCCGAAAGTATCCACTTCGAATTTGATGAATTCCCTATTGAAGTTAAAGTAACCCTTGTTTCTAAGCATTCGCTCTAGTCGGATTCTTTCTTTTTTAATTAGGCTTAGATCAAATTTTCCTTGTTTTTTAATGTGGGCTTTTAAGGTGTCTTGATATACCAGAGATTGGATCACATCATCATCTATGAGGTACTCCAAATTTTGGATGTGATATACCTTTTTCTTTTCGACATGATATGTAATCTCTGCTCTTTTGCGTTTTTCTTTGATTTTTGCGCTGACAACATTATCGTAATAGCCTCTATTATTTAAATATTGATGCATCAACATCACCGAAGGTTCAATCAAGGCTGAATCAAAAACTACAGGTGGCTCACCAAGCTTATCTTTGATTTTACTGCTGTCCTTTTCATAGAATAAATTATATACCCCTAAATAGATTTTAAACATTCCCAATAGTTTGCGATTGGGTTTTTGTTTGCTGATTGCCTTTAAATCTTCCGTAAAGAAATCATGATCATCTGTTTTAATCTTTACTTTCGTTAGCAGTTTTTCATCTTCTTTCAAATGCCGCGCAGGTCCACAAGCAATGATAGTAGCAAGGCATACGATCGTTAAAAACTTGGAGTAAGAAGGAGACAATTTGAATTGCAAATACTGCATGGATTACAAAATTATGGAATATGCGAGCCTTAAGTGTTAAGCAAGAGAAATTAATTAAATCCCTTCATCAGAAGAAGTTTAGAGATCAGCATGCTTTGTTTATTGTAGAAGGAGTCAAAATGTGCGAAGAGGCACTAAAATCGCAGCTTGAGATTGCATATTTTGTGGTAGAGGAAAAATACCTTAACAATTTCAAGGAACATAATGACATCTATGTAGTAGATCCTAAAGTCATGAATAGAATTTCCACCTTGACAACTCCACCGGGATGTTTAATGGTAGTGAAACATTTAGATCAGATTCTGCAATCACCTGCAAAAAGTGAATTGGTATTGGTGTTGGATGACATCAAGGATCCTGGAAATTTAGGTACAATATTAAGGTCTGCAGATGCCTTTAATGTGAATGAAATCATATGTTCAAAAGGCACGGTAGAAAGATATAATCCCAAGGTTGTTCAGGCGAGTATGGGGTCCATATTTAGAATTCCGATGCAATACGTCGAGCTTGAAAGTTATTTGAGGGATAAAGGAAAGGATTATACCATTTATACGGCATCTATGGGAGGTGTTGATATTTTCGATCAAAAGATGGAATATCCAATGATGCTTGTTTTGGGGAATGAATCCAATGGGATTTCCAAGGAAGTTATGTCCATTGCCAATTATCAAATTTCCATTCCCATTTCAGAGAATGTGGAATCTTTAAATGTCTCAATAGCCTGTTCAATTTTACTTTTTGAGTTTAATAAGGGATTGATGGGTTTTTGATACTACATTCACCCCATCGATAGCTGCAGATACTATACCTCCAGCATAACCAGCACCTTCGCCACAGGGATATAGATTTACCAATTGATTGTGTCTAAAGTTTTCTTTGTCTCTAGGTATCATTATTGGAGCTGATGTTCTACTTTCTACTGCAACCACAATGGCATCTTCATGCAAATAACCTTTCATCTTTTGCCCGAAGCGGATAAATGCTTTACGTAACCTTTGGTAAATGGGAGTTGGGAAGAGCTGATCTACTCTAGCAGAAATTATCCCAGGTGTATAGGAACATTTGGGTAGATCCTTAGATGCTTTCGCTGCAATAAAATCTAGCAATCGTTGAGCAGGAGCATATTGAGTATTATTGGATTCGTTGACTAATTGATAAGCAAGACTCTCTATCTTTTCCTGAAATTTTAATGCTGCCAGTTCTCCTTCCTCTTCAAACTCTTGCCAATCCTTTTCATCGATTGTAATTACGATACCAGAATTGGCAAAAGGATTATTTCTTTTGGAAGGAGACCAGCCATTGGTAACAATTTCTTCTGGATTGGTTGCACAAGGCGCAATGATACCACCAGGACACATGCAAAAGGAATATACGCCTTTGCCATCCACCTGTTCTACCAATTTGTAGGAAGCTGCAGCCAAATAATCTGGCCTGCTTTCACAATGGTATTGCATCTGGTCGATCAAGTTTTGAGGATGTTCCACGCGAACACCCAAGGCGAAAGCTTTGGCATTTATTTGGATATTCTTATCCTTCAATAGATAATAAATGTCTCTAGCAGAATGTCCAGTCGCCAAGATTAATTGATCAATTGGAATCCATTCTCCTTCGTTCAACTCTATGGCAGAAATTTTGTTTTGCTCTATTTTGAGATCCGTTAATTTTTTCTGAAAGTTCACTTCCCCACCACAAGCGATAATTGCTTCGCGAATCTCTACTAAGATTATTGGCAATTTATTGGTGCCAATATGTGGATGGGCTTCTATGGCAATTTGTTTATCTGCGCCAAACTGTATCAATCCTTGCAGTATTCGATTTACATCTCCTCTTTTCTTAGAACGGGTGTATAATTTACCATCCGAATAGGTGCCGGCACCACCTTCTCCAAAACAATAATTGGATTCTGGATTTACAATATGTTCTCTGGTAAGTTTAGCTATATCGCGTCTTCTGGATCTGACATCTTTTCCCCTTTCGAATACAATTGGTCTTAAACCCAAATGAATGGCCTGCAATGCGGCAAATAATCCTGCAGGCCCGGCACCAATAATATGTATTGTTTTGCTTTTGGAAACATCTTGGAGATTAAAGGCTTTTTCTTTTTCAATAGGATCTTCTCCTAGATATACCTTAAAT
>JGI12316J15310_10000042_pt32 | contig 28023 bp, 23 predicted proteins | sample MarCyaLeptolynsp_FD_15310 | JGI IMG/M metagenome (IMG submission 15310)
GGGCAGGGCCTGGATGTCAGAGCCAGGCAATCTCTTCTGTACGCATCTGTATGCACCCGAGTGCCCTTTGCCACGCGCGGCGGAACTCTCCTTTGTGACAGCCCTGGCGGTGCATGATGCGGTTGAGGCTACCGGTCTTCAGGGCCTTGCCCTTAAATGGCCGAACGATCTGCTGGTCAATGATGCAAAGGTGAGCGGCATCCTCATAGAGTCCGCACCGGGACCGGCAGGACATGGGGATGCGGACCCGTTGCTTGCGATTGGCATAGGCATCAACATCTCGGCAGCACCTGACGATACTCCGTATCCGGCCACCTGTCTGATGGCGCGTGGCATCGCAATTTCGCCGCTTGAGTTGCTGGCAAATCTGGCATCAAGTTTCCAGCGTCGAGCTGCGCAGTGGAACAAGGGGGAGGGGTTTGGAGGCATACGCGAGGATTGGCTCGCCCGCGCGCGCGGTGTTGGCGGCCCTATTACCGTCCGGCTTCATGATGAAGTGATTGAAGGTCAATTCGTATCCCTTGATGCGGAGGGCGCGCTTGAAATAGGCACAGGTGATACAGTCCGTAAAATTTCAGCGGGAGATGTCTTTTTTCCAGACGCCACCTCCCAACAATCAGCCTGAGGCAAGTCATGCTGCTGACAATCGACACCGGCAATACCAACACCGTATTCGGCATTCATGACGGCAAGGAATGGCGTGCGCAGTGGCGGACGTCCACGGCGACGGGTCGCACAGCAGATGAATACATTGTCTGGCTGTCGGAGCTGATGCGGATGCAGCAGATGGATGTGAGTCAGATTACCGGCTGCATTATCTCGACCGTGGTGCCGCAGTCCCTGTTCAACCTGCGCAACCTCAGCCGGCGGTATCTCAGCCTTGAACCCATGGTCATCGGCGAGAATGTGGAACTGGGTGTTTCTGTTGACATGGACAATCCACGCGAAGTGGGCGCTGACCGCCTTGTCAACGCGGTTGGGGCATATATGTCCCATGGGGGGCCGTTGCTGATCGTGGATAGCGGCACCGCAACGACATTTGATGTGGTGAACGAAAATGGCGCTTTTCAGGGCGGCATCATTTCACCAGGCATCAACCTATCAATGCAGGCACTGCACGATGCCGCTGCGAAGCTGCCCCGGGTTGCAATCGAGCGACCGGAGCAGACGATCGGGCGCAACACCGTGGAGGCCATGCAGTCCGGTGTCTTCTGGGGATACATCTGCTTGATTGAAGGACTGATAGAACGCGTGAAAGCGGAGTATGGAAAACCGATGAAGGTGGTCGCCACCGGCGGTGTTGCGTCTCTGTTTGACGGCGCCACCGACAAGATCGATGTGTTTGATCCGGACGTGACGAGCGTTGGCCTGCTCGAAATCTATGGCCGCAACTCGAATGGCTAAACCCAAGCGTCCTGCTGCCATCAATGATGAACTGGTCTTCCTGCCGCTCGGCGGCACGGGTGAGATTGGTATGAACTTCAATCTCTACGGGTATGGTCCGGCCAAGGACCGAAAATGGCTCGCCATTGATCTGGGGATCACATTCCCGGATGCCACGGAACCGGGCATTGATGTCATTACGCCGGATCCCATGTTCATTGAAGGTGAACGGGAAAATCTGTTGGGGTTGGTGCTGACCCATGCCCATGAGGACCACATTGGCGCGGTCCCGCATCTGTGGGAGCGTCTGAAATGCCCGGTCTATGCGACTCCGTTTACGGCGGCGATGCTGCGGAGCAAATTGTCGGAGTACGGACTGCTCAACGACGTTCCCCTGCATGAGATTCCACTCGGCGGCGATCTGACGCTTGGTCCGTTCGACATGCAGTTTGTGACGTTGACTCACTCCATTCCCGAGCCCAACGCCATTGCCATCCGCACGCCGCTTGGCAATGTGATGCATACCGGCGACTGGAAGATTGATGACGAACCCCTCATCGGCGAGACGACGGATACGACCACTCTCAAGGCATTTGGTGATGAAGGGGTGCGGGCGATTGTCTGCGACAGCACCAATGTGTTGTCACCAGGCCGCTCCGGCTCGGAAGCCGATGTACGAAAGAACCTGACGGCCCTGATCGCGTCCCTCACTGGCCGAGTGGCTGTCACAACCTTCGCGTCCAACCTGGCGCGCCTTGCCACGATTATGGAAGCCGCCGCCGCCAATGACCGCAGCACCGTGTTGGTGGGCCGCAGCATGCATAAGGTGACTGCTGCTGCGCGTGACACCGGCTACCTCAAGGGAATTCCTGCACCAATTGCGGAAGAGGACGCAGGCTATCTGCCTCCGGATAATATTCTTTATCTGTGCACGGGCAGCCAAGGGGAAGCACGTGCCGCCCTGTCGCGGATCGCCGATGACAGCCACAGGCATATCTCTCTGAGCGAAGGTGACACGGTCATTTTTTCTTCGAAGATCATCCCCGGCAATGAGCTGCCGATTTTCGAACTGCACAACCGCCTCTCGGAACGCGGTATTGATGTGCTGACTGAAAAAGATCATGACGTGCACGTTTCCGGTCACCCGTGTCGGGATGAACTGGCGCAGATGTACCAGTGGATCCGGCCTGAGCTCGCCATCCCCGTCCACGGTGAGCCGCGCCACCTGTTGGCACATGCTGAACTCGCGGAAGAACTGCAGGTTCCCGAGCAGCTTGTGTTACGCAACGGGCTGATGGCGCGCATCGCACCTGGACCTGCCGAGATCATTGATGACGTGCCAGCCGGCCGTCTCCATCTTGATGGCCGTATTCTCGTGCGCGCCGGAGAAGCACCGCTGCGCGAGCGGCGCCAAATGTCATTCTCAGGCAGCGTCGTCGTGTCACTTGTCGTGGATGATGATGGGCAGCTTCTGGCGGACCCTGAAGTTGCAGCAACCGGCATTCCGGATCTGGAAGATGACCTGACCATTGAGGATACGTGTGCCGAAGCGGCGGAAGATGCCGTCAACAGGATGCGCAAGTCCGCCAGGCAGGAAGACAGTGCAATTGCTGAGGCCACCCGCCGCGCCGTGCGTGGCCGCATTCGATTCCTCTGGGACAAGAAGCCGCCGGTGCAGGTCCTGGTGACACGGGTCTAGGTGAAACGCGGGTAAGGGAGCGACGGATGTCTTTGATTGGCGGAATGGCCGTTTATGGCCTGATCTGGTTTCTGGTGCTGTTCACGGTGCTGCCATTCGGTGTGCGAACCAGCCAGGAAAGCGGTGAGGAACTGGTTGAAGGAGCAGCTGAAAGTGCGCCGGTGCGGCCTTTGTTGCTTCGCAAGTTACTGATCACGACGGGCATCGCATTTGTGGTCTGGGCGGCCGTCTTTGTGGTGCTGGAATACCGCTTGATCGGGCTTGATGACATCCCGTTCCTGCCCAGTTTTGAAGAAGCTGGCCACTAGTTCGGCGTTCCGTTACGTCCGGGCACACGTTTCAGGGTCATCGGCCAAAAAGAAAAAAGCAAGGCCCGCAAAGGCCTTGCTTTCTAGTTTGCTTCCTTCCCCTATCGCTGCGAGCAAGCGGTTCGATCGCCGCGCGAAATGGTCTTGGGTTTGCCCTTAGTGACCTTGGTAGGGGGAAGCTCTCCTCCCTAAACTTGAGCCATCTTGGGACGTAAAAAAACGCCCGTGACAGCCCCCTTTTTATTGTGACAGCACTATTACAAGACCCGCGACACCCTGTCACGCGCTTTTTGCATAGCTGTGATGAATTTTGTCGCAGTCTGCCGCTAAAACACGCAGCGGGGCGTTAAGGCTGTCACGCCGCTTGACTTGCCGCCGCCGCGTAAACAGGCTGTTGTCATGACGTGCCTGTCCGGGCCGCACGCTGCTGCGGACCCGGCGTTTCGGGTAGTCCGGATATGGGGGAACAGGCCACATGCAGCAAAAGTCCTGCGCGGGTTTTTCCGCAATCGGAGTTGCACGGGTGTTGTTGGGGGCAACCGTATGTCTGAGTCATCACACATTGGCCGAGCGCCGTTCTCTGCGCTGAAAACCGTCATGCGTACCACCCTTGTAGCTGCGGGCGCGCTGGCCTTCATAGGCGCAACTGTGGGCAAGGCAGAAGCGGCACGCTCTTCCAAGTGGATCATCACCAAGGATCACTGGAGTGAATCCGACGAGCGCGGGTTCAGCGAGTTCATCACCGCGCTGGGTGAAGCTGACTGCTACACCATGAACGATTGCCTCAAGAGCCCGGCAAATCCCTATCGTGCCACAGACCCTTATGTGAAATGGTGGGCGGACTGCGCGGACATGCCGTACATGCTGCGCGCCTACTACGCGTGGAAGAACGGTCTGCCGTTCTCGCACCAGACGGCCATGCGCTCAGGCGATGGACCGGGCAGCGACATTCGCTATTCCATGGCCGGCAATCAGGTGGTCGCGCGCCGTGATGCCAAGACCGGCATCAACGCGATCAACTTCATCCGCTACATCGGTGCGGTGTCGACAGGGATGTACCGCCACCATGCTGCAGCCGAAGCGGCACCCTACTTCACCGACCACTATTCACCGGATATCAACCGCGACACCATTCGTCCGGGCACGGTGGTGTATGACGTCAATGGCCACGTCACCATGGTCTACAAGGTGACGGAAGATGGCCGCGTGCTGACACTGGCGGCACACCCGGACCAGTCTCTGTCACGCAGCTATTTCGGCCGCAACTTCCTGCGGACCCAGGCAGCCCTTGGCACCGGGTTCAAGAACTGGCGGCCAATCCAGCTTGAGGGGTACAAGCGTGCCGCCAACGGCGTGCTCTATGGTGGCCGCGTGACGGGCGTTGCCAATATCGAACTGGCCGATTTCTCGCTCGAGCAGTATGCGGGCACGGAAGTGCTCAATTTCACCAAGTGGTATGAGCCGTCTTTTGTCGTCAAGGGCCAGAACCTCAACTACTACGAGTGGGTCCGCGCGTCGCTCTCCGTGGGTGATCTCAAATACCGCCCGGTGCGAGAGCTGCGCGCCATGATGACGTCACTGTGTCAGGACATTGCCGCGCGCAAACACGCCGTCGATATTGCCATCAAGACAGGCGTACACCGCTACAACCAGCCAGGGCAGCTGCCGGACAACATCTACGGCACGACAGGCATCTGGGAGAGCTATTCAACACCGTCCCGCGATGCGCGCCTCAAGACCTCCTTCAAGGAGACGTTTGATCTGGTGCAGCAACTGCTCGACATGCATGCCGCAGGCGACCCCAAGCTCAGCTATGAAGGGACTGATCTGGCAGGTGACCTGCTGGCGGCCTTCCATGAAGAGAGCCACGCCTGCGAAGTGACCTACCGCAAGACCAATGGCCAGCAGGTGCGCCTCAACCTTGAAGATGTGATGAACCGCCTGTGGGACATCTCCTTCGACCCCTATCACTGCATCGAACGCCGCTGGGGCGCGACGGAGCCCGCCGAACTTGCGTCCTGTAAGGACGGCGCCGTGAAGACGGCCTGGTACAATGCAGAACAGCATCTGCGCTACCAGATCGACCGCACCTATGACGTGGACATGGGTCACGACCTCGCCAGCCTTCAGGCCCCCGGCAAGGGGCTTTATTCCGGTCGTGGTGTCGAGTCACCGCCGGACGTCAACATCCCGGCGTTGCTGGTGCGCAATCTCAAGACCACGTTTGAGGCACACAACACCGTTCCTCCCCAGATGCCGATAGACCAGCCGGCGCTTTAGAGAAAAGAAAAATGAAAATCTATGATTACGGCATGGCGCCGAACCCCCGGCGTGTGCGCATCTTTTTGCATGAAAAAGGCATCGAAGCCGACTACGCGCAGATCGACATCATGAAGCGGGAAGGGCGGACGGAAGAGTTCCTGGCAAAGAACCCGCTAGGCGGCATTCCGGTCCTCGAACTGGATGACGGAACACATATTGCGGAATCCGTTTCCATCTGCCGCTACTACGAAGCCCTACACCCCGAACCCAACCTTTTCGGCGCGACGCCGAAAGAAATCGCCATGATCGACATGTGGCTGCGGCGCATCGAGATGTACCTGATGACGCCTGCAGGTCTCGTCTGGCTCCACGGGAATGAACTGACCGCGCATCTGCTGGCGCAGAACCCCGGCACAGCGGACTTCGGCCGGGCGCGAACCTACTATTTCTACGACATACTGAACCGGGAACTTGAGAGCAGGGAGTTTCTGGCCTGTGACCGCTATTCGGTTGTGGAAAGCGTGGCACTGCCGACCCTTGATTTCATCACGACGCTGGTGGGTGTTCCGTACAAGGAGGAACACACCAACATCAAGGCATGGCACGACAGCATGGCCGCCCGCGACAGCGCGAAAGCCTAGCTGCTGGCAGCGGCCTGCGCGGCGACATCCCGGATGGCGGCAGATACGCGAGGGGCGTAGCGCCTGTCCATGGCGATCTGCGAATGGCTGGCGCCCTCCACCACTTCAAACGTACCGTTGGTCGACAGTGAGGCCAGTTCACGTTGCATCTCAAGCCAGCTCGGCAACATGAAGTCCGGCCAGTCACTGGCCACGAGTACGTGCAGCGGCATGTCGCCAAAGGATGTGATCTGCCGGGCCCGGGCGGCGCTGGTCTCCCAACCATCCGCCTCCGCTGCTGACCCGTGCATGTGCTCGACAGTGTTGAGCCGGCTCATACTTGCCGCCAGTGCCCCGCCCTCCAGCCCATCCACCGCCGGAGCCATGAGCGCAAACGCGCGCGGCAGACCTGTGTGGTGCAGTGTCTCCACCATGCCAAAGCTCGAGAGCAGGTTGGCGAACTCCTCCTGCGCCTGCGGTGGAAAGCGCTGGCCCATGTCCTGATGCGCTGAGTCCACAAGCACAACGCCTGCAGTCTCAGCCGGATAGGTGTCGGCGAAGATGCGCGCCACGATGCCGCCATAGGAGTGACCTGCCAGAATGTAAGGCGCGTGCATGCCGGTTTTTTCTGCGAGCTGGTGCAGCCGCGCCGCCGCCAGAACCGCGTCACGCGGTTTGCCGCTATCTTCGCTCCACCCGGTGCCGTCACGATCATAGGTGCAGACATGATGGGTCGTCGCGAGATCGTCCATCACCGGCGTCCAGGCGGATGAAAGGCTACCCATGCCAGTGAGAAGCACGATGGTTGAGCCTTCATTCTCTTCACCGGCGCAATGGACATGCAGCTTGACGCCATCGATCTCCAATAGGTCACCAGCCATGGGGTAGGCCGACCGGTCGAGGGCTGCCGAAGCTATCTGATAGATCCCGCCGATCAGGACTACCATGACCGGTAGGCCAACAATGATGGAGACGATGAGGAGAGCAATGCGTTTCATTGGTTCGGGTATCCTTCCGGCAGGCCCACCAGCGTAGTCCCGCGATCTCCGCCGATCCACAGGGCCGTGTCGCGGACATCCATGACCAGGGATATGGCAATGGTCGCAGCGGCAATCGCTGCATAGACCCGATAGGGCTTCCGGTAGTCAGACCGGATGTCCCGGTAGAACAGGATCATCGGGTATACCCAGGCGATGTGGCCGAGGCCGAAAAGCCGGGTCACCTGATTGCCTTCCGCCATAAAGACGATGGTGGCGATGACGAAGTTGACGATCTGCGCCAGGATCATCATCCGGGCGGCACGGTAGTAGATGAACACGAAGGGCAGGGCGATCAGGACGATCTGCATCCAGGTGAGCCAGGGAGCCACATGGGGCGGTATGTAGTCGCCCATCTGCGCCATGAGCGACAGGGCTGTGAGAATCTGTTCCATGGCGTGAACTTGGTGAGTTGTGGGGTGCTACCCAATTACCTCCCATTTCAGTGTGGGCTTTAATTCCCCTCTCGCTTTTGTGTTCAATCGCTTATAGTCCGGCCACAATTCAGACATGGCAGACCGCAATACAGGTTCTGCCCAAAAACAGCGAACCAAGCCCCCATGCGTCTCAGCCGTTTCTTCCTGCCGATCCTTCGCGAAACCCCGAAGGAAGCCGAAATTGTTTCCCACCGCCTGATGCTGCGGGCGGGCCTTGTGCGCCAGATGAGCGCCGGCATGTATGCCTGGCTGCCGCTCGGCCACATAGTGCTGCGCAAGATCGAGCAGATCGTGCGTGAGGAACAGGCGCGGGCAGGGGCCGTCGAACTGCTGATGCCAACGCTTCAGTCTGCTGATCTGTGGCGTGAGTCCGGCCGCTATGACGGCTACGGCAAGGAGATGCTGCGCATTCAGGACCGCCATGAGCGCGACATGCTCTATGGCCCCACCAATGAGGAAATGATCACGGACATCGTCCGGCGCGATATCAAGTCGTACAAGGACCTTCCGTTCACGCTCTATCATATACAGTGGAAGTTCCGCGACGAGATCCGCCCGCGCTTCGGCGTCATGCGCGGTCGTGAATTCCTGATGAAGGACGCCTACTCCTTCGACCTCTCGGAAGAAGCCGCTCGCATTTCCTACCAGAAGCAGTTTGTCGCCTATCTGCGCACCTTTGGGCGCATGGGCCTCCGGGCGGTGCCGATGAAAGCCGACCCGGGCCCCATCGGCGGTGACCTGTCCCACGAATTCATCATTCTCGCGGACACCGGCGAGAGCGAGGTGTTCTGTCACCGCGATCTGGTGGACATGGACATCCCCGGCGAGGACACGGATTTTGAGAGCGATCTGTCGGCCATTGTTGAAGGTCGCACCAGCCTCTACGCGGCAACGGATGAGATGCATGACCCGGCACGCTTTGACGCTGAGGTGCCCGAAGACAAGCGCCTCACCGCCCGTGGCATTGAAGTCGGCCATATCTTCTATTTCGGCACCAAATATTCCGAGCCCATGAAGGCATCCGTCCAAGGTCCGGACGGCACCGAAGTACTGATGCATGGCGGGTCGTATGGCGTCGGCGTCTCGCGCCTGATGGGCGCGATCATTGAGGCAAGCCATGATGACGACGGCATCATCTGGCCGGACGCGGTGGCGCCCTTCAATGTGGGGCTCATCAATCTCAAATCCGGCGACGATGCCACGGACGCGGCCTGTGAGGATGTTTACGAGAAACTCACGAAAGCAGGGTTGGATGTTCTTTATGATGACCGCGACGAACGTGCCGGCGGCAAGTTTGCCACCATGGACCTGATCGGGCTGCCCTGGCAGTTGGTGATTGGTCCGCGCGGCCTCAAGAACGGTGTGGTTGAACTCAAACGCCGCGCCACCGGCGAAAAAGAAGAACTGACGATTGACGCTGCCTTCAACAAACTGATCGGGTAACCGCCTATGACCGAGATGGCTGAACAGACCGGTGGGCTGCAAGCAGGCAAACAGGCTGCTGGTTCCACACTGCCGTTCTCGGCCTTCGAGTGGTTCCTTGCCGGGCGCTATCTGCGTGCCCGCCGCAAGGAGGGGTTCATCTCCGTCATCGCGCTGATTTCTTTCATCGGCATCATGCTGGGTGTGGCAACACTCATCATTGTCATGGCGGTAATGAATGGCTTCCGGTCCGAACTGATTGGCCGCATCCTCGGCCTAAACGGCCACATGATGGTGCAGTCGGCCACCGGCACGTTCCTTGAGTACGAAGCCGCCGCCGCGCGCATCCGCGAGGTGGATGGCGTGGTGCGGGTAACGCCGCTGGTCGAAGGCCAGGTCATGGCGTCGGCCCGCCAGCGGGCGTCCGGTGCACTGGTGCGTGGCATGTCCACGGAGAACCTTGCCAATTTCGACATCATTGCGGACGGCATCGAGGGCGGCTCTCTCGACACCTACAGAAATCTTGAAGCCGACGGGCAGAGCCCGCTGCTGGTCGGGTCGCGGCTGGCGCAGGCACTGGGGGTGGGCGTCGGCGACACGATCACGCTGCTTTCGCCGCGGGGCGCGTCAACGCCCTTCGGGACGACGCCGCGGGTCAAGGCCTATATCGTGGCGGCGACCTTCCAGATCGGCATGTCGGAATATGATTCCAGTTTCATCTTCATGCCGCTGGGCGAGGCGCAGAGCTTCTTCCGGCAGAACGGGTCCGTCTCCGGCATCGAGGTGATGATCGAGAAGCCGGATCAGGTGAAGGACTTCACAACTGCTGTGGGGCAGGCAGCCGGGGACATCGCCACCGTCTATGACTGGCAGGAGATCAACGGCACGTTCTTCAACGCCCTGCAGATCGAGCGCAATGTGATGTTCATCATCCTGACACTGATCCTGCTGGTGGCGGCCCTCAACATCATCTCCGGCCTGTTCATGCTGGTGAAGGACAAGGGGCCGGACATTGCGATCCTGCGCAGTATGGGTGCCACGCGCGGCGCCATGATGCGGGTGTTCCTGATTGTCGGAGCGGCCATCGGCGTGCTGGGCACCTTTGCCGGTTTCGTCATCGGGGTCTTGTTCTGCGAAAACATCGAGGCCATCCGCCAGGCGCTGATCTTCCTCACCGGCGCGCAGCTGTTTGATCCGGCGATCTACTTCCTGAATGAGCTACCCGCCGAAATGGACATGGGCGAAGTGATTTCGGTTGTCCTGATGTCGCTGACCCTGTCCCTGCTGGCGACGATCTATCCCAGCTGGCGCGCGGCGCGGCTCGATCCGGTGGAGGCGCTCCGGTATGAGTAATGCTGCCCTCCAGCTGCAGGCCGTGGAACGCACCTTCATGCAAGGTGAAGCGGAACTGCGGATCTTTCGTGGCGCCGATCTGGCGGTCCAGCCCGGAGAACTGGTGGCCCTGGTCGGCCCGTCCGGAGCGGGCAAGTCGTCGCTGCTGCACATTGCCGGACTGATGGAACAGCCCGATGCGGGGGAGGTGGTGATCGGCGGCGTGCCCTGTATGGGACTGTCGGACGCGGAAAAGACGCGCGTGCGCCGCACGGAAATTGGCTTCGTCTATCAGGCGCACCATCTGCTGCCGGAATTCTCAGCGACAGAGAATGTGGTCCTGCCGCAGATGATCGCGGGTGTGAAGCGTAAGGACGCGGTCGCGGTGGCCGAACGGCTGCTCGGCCGCCTTGGTCTGGAAGAGCGGTTGGAGCACCGCCCGGCGCAGCTCTCAGGCGGGGAGCAGCAGCGCGTTGCCATCGCCCGCGCGCTTGCCAACCGGCCGCGGCTTCTGCTGGCCGATGAACCGACCGGCAATCTCGACCCCAGGACATCCCGCGGCGTCTTCAACGAGTTCGTCCAACTGACCCGGGGCGAGGGCGTTGCCGCCCTCGTTGCCACCCACAACCTCGACCTCGCCCGTGAGATGGACCGGGTGGTCCTTCTGCATGAGGGCCTATTGGTTGATGGCGCCGATCTGGCAGGCAACCAGCTTTAGGCGCGGCCTCCCGCCGGTCATGTTATGCTCGTGATGTCTTCGTTTTCTGCCGAATTCGACATGCGTACCGCGTTGATGTAAAAAGAACAAAATAGGTACTTGACCAAAAGAACAAAAAGAGAACAAAATGCCTCCACGTCAACCACACAGCTGGAGGCTGGTCATGTCTGAATGGGTCAAGGATACCGCTGCTCTCTTCGTTCTCGGTGCTGTCATGTGGAGCGGCTTTGCGCTGACTGCAGCGGCTCAGGCTGCAGGCTAGTTTTCTGCCGCTCTCACCTGATGTGAGTCGGTGCGACTTTTCTGGGGATAACTGAGACACCGCGTGCCGGGCAGGCGTACGAGGTCAATTCACTGGGCTACACTTTGGCCATGAATGACGAATCGATGCCGACCGCTGATGCAGACGAAATCCGAACTTTCAGGGACCCGGTCTTTATCCATCTAAGGCTGCACACGGCCTATTCCCTGCTGGAAGGCGCCGTCCGGGTGCCGGACCTGGCCGGGCGCTGCGAGCAGATGGACATGCCGGCGGTGGCCATCACCGATACGGGCAATCTGTTCGGTGCCCTTGAATTCTCTGAAAAACTCTCAGGCTCCGGTGTCCAGCCGATTGTTGGCTGCACGCTGGCCTTGGATCTGGAAGTGGAACCCACGCGCGGCGGCGGCGTCCGCCCGCCGGACCCGACCATTGCCCTGCTCGCCAAGGACGAGACCGGTTACCTCAATCTGATGGCGCTAACGTCAGAAGCCTATCTGGGCACCGACGGCACCGAGCAGCCGCATATCTCTCTGGACGACCTCAAGGCTCATGCGGAGGGGCTGATCTGCCTGACCGGCGGCCCCAACGGTCCGGTCAACCGGCTGGCCGTCAGAGGACAGGCCGCTGCCGCCGCAGACCTTGTGACGTCCTTGGCTGAGTCTTTTCCGGACCGGCTCTATGTGGAACTCCAGCGCCACGGCATGCCGGAAGAGGCAACCGCTGAACCGGTGCTGCTGGACATCGCCTATGACCAGAACCTGCCGCTGGTGGCCACCAACGAAGTGTTCTTCTTCGAGGCGGATGATTACGAGGCCCATGACGCACTGCTCTGCGTCGCCGACAGCGCTTATGTCATGCAGGAAGACCGCCGCCGGCTGACCCCGGACCACCGGTTCAAGTCGGGTGCGGAGATGGCGGCCTTGTTTGCTGACTTGCCCGAAGCCATTGCCTCCACCGTCGAGATCGCCCAGCGCTGCGCCTACCGCCCACGCATCATCGATCCGATCCTGCCGCGCTTTGAGGGGCTGGATGGCGTCGATGGCGAGGCGGAGGAACTCAAGCGCCAGGCTGAGGAAGGCCTGCGCGCGCGCCTGGAAGCGCTGGGAACCTATGCGCCTGAAGAAGACTACTGGAAGCGGCTGGAGTTCGAGCTCAACGTTATCCACAACATGGGCTTTCCCGGCTACTTCCTGATCGTGGCCGACTTCATCAAATGGGCCAAGCAGCACGACATCCCCGTCGGGCCGGGCCGTGGCTCCGGTGCGGGTTCGGTGGTTGCCTGGGCGCTGACGATTACCGATCTGGACCCGCTGCGTTTCGGTCTGCTGTTCGAGCGGTTCTTGAATCCGGAACGCGTGTCCATGCCGGATTTTGACATCGACTTCTGTCAGGACCGGCGCGACGAAGTGATCTCCTACGTGCAGGAGAAATATGGCCGCGACCGCGTCGCCCAGATCATCACCTTCGGTAAGCTGCAGGCCCGCGCGGTGCTGCGCGATGTCGGCCGGGTGCTACAGATGCCGTATGGCCAGGTAGACCGCCTGTGCAAGCTTGTGCCTAACAACCCGGCCAATCCGGTGACCTTGGGCGAAGCCATCAAGGGCGAGCCCAAGCTACAGGAAGCCCGGCGCTCGGAAGAAATCGTCGACCGCTTGATCAGCATGTCTCTGAAGCTCGAAGGCCTGTACCGCCACGCCTCGACCCATGCTGCTGGCGTGGTGATCGGAGACAGGCCCTTGCAGGAGCTGGTGCCACTCTACCGCGACCCGCGCTCGGACATGCCGGTGACCCAGTTCAACATGAAATGGGTGGAGCCTGCCGGTCTTGTGAAGTTTGACTTCCTCGGCCTCAAGACCCTCACGGTGATTGAGCGCGCGGTGAAACTGCTCAAGGATCGCGGCGTTGACGTGAATATCGAAGCGCTGCCGCTGGACGACGAGGGCACCTACGAGATGCTGTCGCGCGGTGAGACCGTGGGCGTGTTCCAGCTTGAAAGTTCCGGCATGCGCGACATCCTGCGCAAGATGAAGCCGGACAGGTTCGAGGACATCATCGCCCTTGTGGCGCTCTACCGTCCCGGTCCGATGGACAACATCCCCAAATATCTGTCCGTGAAGAAGGGCGATGAGGAACCCGACTATCTGCACCCCAGCCTTGAGCCGATCCTGACCGAGACCTACGGCATCATGATCTATCAGGAGCAGGTGATGCAGATCGCCCAGGTCCTGTCCGGCTATTCACTGGGAGACGCCGACCTGCTGCGCCGCGCCATGGGCAAGAAGATCCAGGCGGAAATGGACAAGCAGAAAGAACGCTTCGTGAAGGGCGCCGAAGCCAACAATGTGGACGGCAAGCAGGCCGCCGGCATTTTTGAACAGGTGAACAAGTTCGCGGGCTACGGTTTCAACAAGAGCCACGCCGCCGCTTATGCGCTGGTGGCCTATCAAACCGCGTGGCTCAAGGCGAACCATCCAGTGGAGTTTCTCGCCGCGTCGATGAACCTCGATATGGGCAATACGGACAAACTCAACACCTTCCGCCGTGAAGCACAGCGGCTGGATATCGAGGTCTACCCACCCAGCATCAACCAGTCCGGTGCCGAGTTCACCGTGATCGACGGCGCCATCTCCTATGCGCTGGCGGCTGTGCGCAATGTGGGCAAGCAAGCCATGCGGCATCTGGAAGAGGAGCGCAGAGAGAACGGCCCGTTCAAGTCAGTAGCGGACTTCGCTTCCCGCGTCTCACCCAAATATGTGAACAAACGGGCGGTGGAAAACCTCGCCTGCGCCGGGGCGTTTGACAGTGTGGACAAGAACCGCGCGCGCCTGCACGGCTCCGCCGACAAGGTGATGGCGGAGATGAGCCGTGCGGATGCTGAGCGCGAAAGCTCCCAGTCGAGCCTCTTTGGCGATGGTCCCGGCGTGGCGCCTGATCTGCGGCTGGGCGATCAACGCGACTGGATGCCTATGGAGCGCTTGCGTCACGAGATGGAGGCGGTGGGCTTCTACCTCTCCGGCCACCCATTGGACGACTACCGAGATGCCCTGCGCCGTGCCCGCGTCAAACCCTATGCAGAGTTCGTGCAGGCGATTGCGTCGGGCGGTCCGCGCGTTGGCAAGCTGGCAGGCACAGTGGCCTACAAGCAGGAACGCCGCTCCAAGAGCGGTAATGCCTTCGCATTCATGGGGCTCTCGGACGGCACCGGCGAGTTTGAGGCGGTTATCTTCTCGGACACGCTGGCTACGTCCCGCGATTATCTCGAGCCCAACATGTCTGTCGTGGTCGGCGTCGAGGCGGAAGTGGATGGGGACGATGTCCGCCTTAAGATTGCGACGGTGCAGCCGGTCGACAAGGTGGCGTCGGAAACATCAAACGGGCTGCGGCTATTCGTTGACGATCCAAAGGCATTGACCAGCATTCAGGCCTGCCTGCCGCCGAAGGGACGCGGGCAGCTGAGCCTGATTGTCGACGCGGACAGCGGCAAGAAGGAAGTCGAGATCACGCTTCCGGGCCGCTTCGAGGTGACGCCGCAGGCCCGCGGTGCGCTCAAGGCCATCGATGGCGTGGCCCATGTGGAAGACCTGTAGCGTCCGTCAGCCTGCATTGGCCTTCACGACATCAACCGGCATGCCGTTTAACCGACCGTTCCATGTCAGCGGATCGACGTCGCCATAGTCGACGATGTTGTTGACGTTGATTCCGGGATTGGCCGCCGCGACGTTGAGCTTGCCTTCAAGTTTCTCATGCCCCCAGCCATGGGGAATGGAGATAACGCCGCGCGACAGCGTGTCTGTGACTTCGGCAGGAACTTCGATGGCCGTCTTTGGTGTCGAGACCCGCACGAGATCGCCTGACGCAATGCCAAGGCGCTCAGCATCGCCTGGATTGATTTGCGCGGTACACTCTCGCGTCGGGTGCTGCAGCTTCTCGATGTTGTGGAACCAGGAGTTGTTGGAGCGCAGTTGGCGCCGCCCGATCAGCGTGAATTGCGGGCGCGGGGCGTTCAGCCATGCCGATAGGCGCTCTAGCTCTTCCGCAAAAATCTCATGAGCGGCTTCGATGCGGCCCGACCGGGTGCGCAGCGATTCCGGCAGACGCGGCACCAGTGCCCCGAAATCAACGCCTTGTGGCAAGTCCTTGAGGGTCTGCAACGTTATGCCATCACGGCCGCCGAAGCCGTCGCCGAAGGGGCCGATGCGCAGACCAAAATCCATGCGCCGCTCCCCGGGATCAAGGCCGCGCAGCATCTGCATGATCTCGTCCGTATCCCGGCCTTCGATGGCGGACTGGGGCACTTGCGTCATGACCTCGACCGTGGCTGCCAGGGCCGCCTCTTCGAGGGCATCAATGTCGGCGTCCCAGCCATGGCCCTGAGCAATGGCCATGAGCCGCAACAGGGTTTCGCGGTCGCTGCGCTCATGCGGCTCGAGCGGGCGGTATTGCTGTGTGTAGCGCCCGTAGCTGCGCACGGCGAAACGGTAGAGGTAGGCATCATAGTTGGGCCGGGCGAGCCGCGGCGGCGAGGGCAGAATGACATCTGCCATGGAGGCAGTTTCGCCCTGATAGATGTCCAGACACACCAGCAGGTCCAGGCCGTCCAGCGCAGCTTGCATCCGTTTGGTATCCGGGCTCGCAGTGACCGGGTTGCCCGCAAGGCAGAACAAGGCGCGGATCTGTCCGTCGCCCGGCGTGTCCATTTCTTCCGCCATACAGGCCATGGGGATCTGGCTGACCACTTCCGGCGCACCGCTCACGCGCGACGTCCATTTGCCGACCGTGAATCCCTCGCCGACACCGGATGGCCCGATCGTGTTCGGCTGGGCCAGCAGCGGCTTTGGGAACATGGACCCGCCGACCGCATCCAGATTGCCGGCGAGGATGTTGACCATGTCCATAAGCCAGCAGGTGAGGGACGAAAAAAGCTGCGTCGTCGTACCGATGCGGCCATAGACGGCGGCAGCCTCGGTCTCCCGCAACTCTGTCGCCAGCCGGACAATGGTGTCGGCATCAATGCCACAGGCATCCGCCACGGCGTCCGGCGTGAAGGGAGCGAGCCACGCAGCGATCTGCTCGAGGTGGTCCACCAGCGACAAGGCCGTGGTTTTCGGCGGGCCAAGCTTGAGCAGCGTATGGGCGACGCCGGCGAGAAAGGCTGCATCCCCGGAAGGGGCAATGGGCACATATTCGCTTGCCCGGTCTGCGGTCATGGTGCGGCGCGGGTCGAACACCACCGAGCGCCCGCCGCGCTCATGCATTTTCTGCATGCGGCCAAGAAAGCCTGGCGCGACCATCATGCTGCCATTGGATTCCGCCGGGTTGGCGCCCATGATCCAGACAAGCTGGCTACGGTCAATGTCCGGCACATAGAGGGCAAACTCATCGCCATAGAGAAGACCGGACACCACCTGCCGCGGGTTCTGGTCGAGGCTGGCAGCGGTGAACAGGTTGGTCGTACCCAGCGCCTTCGCCAGGTCTTCAAAATAGGTGATGATGTTGAGGTTATGCGCCGCGGCGTTGCCCACATAGACGCTTGTCGCCTGTGGCCCATGCTCGGCCAGAATGGCGCTGAGTTTCTCGTTAATGAAGGCGTAGGCCTCTTCCCAGCTGACGGGCTGCAGCTCGCCGTCCTTCCGGAGGAGCGGTGTCCGGATACGGTCCGGGTCGGCTTCAAGGTCGGGGATGGCAGCGCCCTTGGCGCAGATGAACCCGCCGGACAGCGCGTCCTCCCGGTCCGCAACCACCTTGAGGATCTTGCCGTCCTCGACGATCATCACAGCGCCGCAGGAGGCTTCGCACAGGCTGCAGGTGGTCCGGACATGATCCATCACGCGCGCTCCCAACGGCTTCATTTTTATTTCATTGAGAAACAGTTTATCAAGTAAACAATCATGTGCCACCTGTTTGATGGACGGCTGTTGAGCCAGCATCAAAGTGGGCGTTTGAATGAAGCGGGCGGGCCCTTGCGCCAACAGCGCTAACCTCTTATACCGCCCCGTATTCCACATGCGAGGGACGGGGTGTCAGGGCCCGCTGAGGCGCAGTTTTTGGCGCATTTGCACACATTCCTGCCAGTCCATCCGGTGCGGTCCGGGCGATTTGCCAGCCGCTCTTTCCCCCTCGCAGAGGCTGAACCGGAAAAGAAAAGGAGCAAGGCACATGGCCCTGCCAGAATTCTCTATGCGCCAACTGCTTGAAGCAGGCGTGCACTTTGGACACCAGAGCCACCGCTGGAACCCGAAAATGGGCCAGTTCATCTTCGGCGTCCGTGACAACATTCACATCATCGATCTTGCCCAGACTGTGCCGCTGCTACACCAGGCTCTCGTTGCGCTGAGCGACGTTGCTGCCGGTGGTGGCCGCGTGCTTTTTGTCGGCACCAAGCGCCAGGCGTCGAACCCGATTGCTGAATCGGCCCGCCGCTGCGCCCAGTACTACATCAACTATCGCTGGCTCGGCGGCACGCTGACCAACTGGAAGACCGTGTCTGCCTCGATCAAGAAGCTGCGCGAGTATGACGAGAAGCTGGCTGACGAAAGCCTGCCGCTCACCAAGAAAGAGCGCCTCGTTCTGACCCGCAACCGCGACAAGCTTGACCAGGCCATCGGTGGTATCCGCGACATGGGCGGTGTGCCCGACCTGATCTTCGTGGTCGACACCAACAAGGAGCAGATCGCCATTCAGGAAGCCGCCAAGCTCGGCATCCCGGTGATTGCTATTCTGGACTCCAATTCCAATCCCGACGGCATCACATACCCAATCCCGGGCAATGATGATGCGTCTCGCGCCATCTCGCTGTATTGCGACCTGGCCTCCCGCGCTGTGCTGGATGGTATCTCGCGCAGCCAGGGTGGAGCTGCTTTCGATCCGGGCGAAGCAGATGAGCCGATTGCTGAAGTGCTGCCGGAAGAGCCGGCTGCGGAAGAAACCGCACCGGCAGAAGAAGCAGCGCCTGCTGAAACTGCCTGACGCATACGCCGTGTGACACTTGGCATCGTGCCGGGTGTCACGCCAGCGACGCATACGGACGGTATGGCGGACCAACCAACGTCCGGCGTGCCACCCGAACCCCAATCTGAACACACATCAAAGAGGATCACCCCAATGGCCAATATTACCGCCAGCATGGTGAAAGAGCTCCGCGACTCGACCGGCGCGGGCATGATGGATTGCAAGGCCGCCCTGAAGGAAACCGATGGCGACATGGAAGCCGCCGTTGACTGGCTGCGTACCAAGGGCCTGTCCAAGGCCGCCAAGAAATCCGGCCGCGTAGCAGCTGAAGGTCTCGTTGCTGTTGCCGTTGAAGGCACCCGCGGTATCGTTCTCGAAGTGAACTCCGAAACGGACTTTGTGGCCCGCAACGAAGGTTTCCAGGAAATGGTCACCGGCATCGCCGGAGTGGCAGCGTCCATCGGTGGTGACTTTGAAGCACTCAAGAGCGCTGAGTTTCCGGGTGCCGGCAAATCCGTCGAAGAGCACGTGACAGCCATGGTCGGGACCATCGGCGAAAACATGACCCTGCGCCGCAGCGACAGCCTTGAAGTTGGCTCAGGCGCAGTTGCCGCCTATGTGCACAATCAGGTGGCCCCGGGTCTTGGCAAGATCGGTGTGTTGGTTGCACTGGAATCTACAGGCGACGTAGCCAAGCTCAATGAACTGGGCCGCCAGATCGCGATGCACGTGGCTGCGACGAACCCGCTGGCCGTTACCGAAGCCGATCTTGATCAGGCAGTGGTGGAAAAAGAGCGCGAAGTGCTCTCCGCCGAAGCCCGCGAAAGCGGCAAGCCGGAAGAAATCATCTCGAAGATGGTCGATGGCCGCATCCGCAAGTTCTATGAAGAAGTCGTCTTGTCCAAGCAGGCCTTCGTGATTGACCCGGACAATACGGTTGAAAAGGCAATCAAGAACGCTGAAGGCGACGTCGGTGCCCCGATCACGCTTAAGGGCTTCAAGCGCTTTGAGCTTGGTGAAGGGATTGAGAAGGAAGAATCCGACTTTGCAGCCGAAGTGGCCGCAGCCGCCAGTTCCTAGGGGCTTTGCCCCGGTGTGACGCTCTGGAACTTGGAGCCCGCATCGTCCAATATGCAGCGCCGCCGCCTCGCCTGAGTCGGCGGCGCAGTGCTATCTGAGTGGGGCCCGGCCAAGCCCACACTGTCTTTTTCGCGAATTCGGAGTCCTGTTCATGTCCGAGCCTCACTACAAACGCGTCCTTCTCAAGGTGTCCGGTGAGGCATTGATGGGCGAAGAGGCATATGGGATCGACCTCAAGGTGGTGCAGCGTATCGCTGGCGAGGTGAAAGATGCCTTGGCGATCGGGGTTGAAGTCTGCCTGGTTATTGGCGGCGGCAACATTTTTCGTGGGCTCAAGGGAGCTGCGGAGGGCATGGACCGCGCGAGCGCCGATTACATGGGGATGCTTGCCACGGTCATGAATGCGCTCGCGGTGCAAAACGGACTTGAGCAGCAAGGTGTGCCGACACGGGTTCTGTCAGCTATCCCAATGACCACGGTGTGCGAGCCGTATATCCGCCGCCGCGCCGTTCGCCATATGGAAAAGGGGCGGGTAGTCATTTTTGCGGCAGGGACCGGCAACCCGTTTTTTACAACAGACACAGCGGCTGCTCTGCGCGCATCGGAAATGGGCTGCGATGCATTGATGAAGGGAACGCAGGTCGATGGTGTCTATACCGCCGACCCAAAGCTTGATCCGAACGCCACTCGTTATGAACGTCTGGGATACATGCAGGTCCTGGCGGACGACCTGAAGGTCATGGACGCCTCGGCCATTAGTCTGTGCCGGGACAATGATATTCCCATCGTGGTCTTCAACATTCATGAAACAGGTGAGTTCGGCCGAGTGCTCAAAGGTGAAGGCCGGGCAACAATCGTAGAGAACAAAGCGGCCTGACGCGCTCGGCGCGGGGCTGGAAAACAGACGAAGAAGGAGACAGGAATGGCCGAAGAGGTACCCGGTTTAGACCTTGATGACATCGAACTGCGCATGCATGGCGCGCTGGACAATCTGATGAGCGAATTCGGCGGGCTGCGCACTGGCCGCGCATCTGCGTCTCTGCTCGACCCGGTGATGGTGGATGCCTATGGCGCCAAGACCCCGCTCAATCAGGTGGGCAATGTGTCAGTGCCTGAGCCGCGTCTGATCACGGTTTCTGTATGGGACAAGGGGCTTGTCGGTCCGGTCGAGAAAGCCATCCGGGATGCCGGGCTCGGAGTAAACCCCGTTGCGGACGGCACGCTCGTACGTGTTGCCATTCCGGAGCTCAACGAAGAGCGCCGTGTGGAACTGACCAAAGTGGCCGGGAAGTATGCTGAAGCGGCCCGCGTTGCCGTGCGAAATGTGCGCCGTGATGCGATGGACCATCTCAAAAAAGCCGAAAAGAACAGCGATATCGGCAAGGACGATCACAAGAAACTATCTGAAAAGGTGCAAGCCCTGACAGATAAAGCCGTTGCCGATGTGGATGCAGCCCTTACCACCAAAGAAGCGGAGATCATGCAGGTCTAGTAGGTTTCTGGCGCGGGGTCCGGCTTTTCCGGTAACGTGCGCGCAACCCATAACCTGATACTCTTTGTCCATGCACCGAGCCGAAGCACCAACTGCAACAGACCCGAGTTCTGCCGACAAGCAGACGCTTGAGGAATGGGCTGCGCCGCAACCGGCAAACGCCGCTCTGCCCAAGCACGTGGCCATCATCATGGATGGCAATGGCCGCTGGGCAGCGAAGCGGCATCTGCCGCGTAAGCTCGGTCATCGTCAGGGCGTTGAGACCGTTCGCCGGATGGTGCGCGCCGTCGGCGAGCGCGGCATCGGCTATCTCACCTTGTTCGGGTTCTCGACCGAAAACTGGCGACGGCCGCCGGATGAAGTTGAAGACCTGATGGGCCTCTTGCGTCTCTACATTCGGCGTGATCTTGCCGAACTCCACAAGAACAATGTCCGTATCCGGATTATCGGGTCGCGAGAAGGTCTTGCGGACGATATCGTGCGCATGATCCGCGAAGCTGAGGACCTGACAGCGCAGAACAATGGCCTGTGTTTGACCATAGCGTTCAACTATGGCGGCCAGAGCGAAATCACTCGCGCCGCACAACGCATTGCTGAAGCCGTGGCGCAGGGTGCCCTCAAGCCGTGTGACATCACGCCCGATACAGTTGCCGACTATCTGGACACATACGACCTGCCTGATCCTGATCTGATCATCCGAACCAGCGGCGACAAACGTCTGTCAAACTTCCTTATCTGGCAGGCTGCCTATGCTGAGTTGGTTTTTGTAGACACGCTCTGGCCGGACTTCACCGACGAGGTATTGGGAGAAGCGCTGGCGGAATATGCCTCGCGTGAGCGGCGATTTGGCGCGAGAGAGCCATGGACACCCCAGCCGTAAAAGCAGGCGACGAGCCTGCCTCGCCGCCCCCGGGATCCAACGAGCTGCTGAAGCGGATTGCGTCTGCTGCAGTTCTGGGCCCCGGTGTTATCTATGTGGTTTATCTTGGCGGTTGGGCACTGACCGCTTTCGTGATGCTCGCGGCGGTCCTGATGACCTATGAATGGGCTCGTCTGGTGCGCGGCAGTCATCTGAATGCGGATTATGTCATTCATGCCATCACGGCAATTCTTGCGGTCGGTCTTGCCGGTATCGGACTGCCGCTGGTCTCGCTCGGCGTGGCTGCATTGGGATTTGTAGTTGCCTTGGGTGTAGTCATCTGGCGCCGTGAAAGTCGGCGCTGGCCGATTATCGGGTTCCCTTACATTTTGCTTCCCTGCATTGCCCTCGTCTGGTTGAGGTCGGACGGTGAGTGGGGCATGTGGACACTTTACTGGTTGCTGGCTGTTGTCTGGGCAACCGACATCATGGCCTTTGTTGTGGGCCGTACGGTGGGCGGCCCAAAACTCGCTCCACGTTTCTCGCCCGCGAAGACGTGGTCAGGTTTGTTGGGCGGCATGGCGGGAGCGGCTATTGCCGGCGCATTGACGTCCGTGCTGCTGGGGTTGGGTGTTGTATGGCTACTGGCAGCCATCAGCGGAGTGACGGCAATCATTGCGCAGGTGGGCGACATTGCCGAGTCCGCCTTGAAACGCTACGCAAATGTGAAAGACTCTGGGGCGCTCATTCCCGGTCACGGGGGCGTTCTCGACCGGGTAGATGGGCTTATTTTTGCGGCGGTGGCCGCGGCCTTCGTGGCGCTTGTAGGCGTGCTTGCCGAAGAGGGCGAAGGTATTGGATTGGGGATTTTTGTCGCATGAACGGATTTGTATGAGCATCGCCATCGAAACAGCAAAGGTGCGGGTACCCAAGAGCATCTGCGTTCTTGGGTCGACAGGGTCTGTCGGCACGTCAACGCTGGATCTCGTGGCGCGTGACCGCGACCGGTTCCAGATCGATGCACTGACAGCGAACTCCAACGTGGATTTGCTTGCCAAACAGGCACGAGAGTTTGGTGCCCGTTTCGCTGTCGTTGCGAACCCGGACAAATATCAGGACCTCAAAGATGCGCTGTCCGGGTCCGGTGTCGAAGTGGCCGCGGGCGCAGCAGCGCTCAGTGAAGCTGCTGCCCGCGATACGGATTTTGTCATGGGGGCGATCGTCGGCGCCGCAGGTCTTGAGCCAACGCTGACGGCGGCCAAGCGCGGTGCGTGTGTCGCTCTTGCCAACAAGGAGTGCCTGGTAAGCGCCGGGACGGTCTTTCTGGAGGCTGTCAAGAAAGCGGGGGCGACGCTTCTTCCAGTCGACTCTGAACACAATGCCATTTTTCAGGTGCTGGAGACCGAGAACCACGGGGCCGTTGAAAAAATCATTCTCACGGCATCTGGTGGCCCCTTCCGAACCTGGGAAAAGGCCCGTATGGAAGCCGCCACACCAGCGGAGGCCGTGGCCCATCCCAATTGGTCGATGGGTGCCAAGATTTCCGTCGATTCAGCCACTTTAATGAACAAGGGGCTGGAGGTTATTGAGGCGTTCTATCTGTTTGGAGTCAAAACCAGCCAGCTTGAGGTGATTGTTCACCCACAGTCTGTGATTCACTCCATGGTCGCTTACACAGACGGATCCGTGCTCGCACAACTAGGTTCGCCGGACATGCGAACCCCTATCGCCCACACGATGGCCTGGCCGGAGCGCATGGCGGCGCCATCACCGCGCCTTGACCTGGCTGAGATTGCCCAGCTCACCTTCGAAACCCCTGATTTGGAACGGTTTCCGGCCCTCCGGCTGGCTTTGGCCGCCTTGCAAACAGGGGGGGCGGCACCTACACTTCTGAACGCTGCAAACGAGGTGGGGGTCGCAGCGTTTCTGGGTGAAGAAATTGGTTTTCTCGACATTGCTACGATTGTCGAAGAAACCATGTCGCGCGCACTTGCGCAGGGCCTTGAAGCGGCTCCTGCAAGTCTTGATGACGTACTGAACCTGGACAAGACAGGACGCGCAATTGCTGCCGAACTGGTGGCAACGCGCCGGACGTGACACGCAACCGGGGCGCCAAGATACAGTGCTCCAGATGACGCCAAAACCGAAGAGCAGGGTCGCCACCTAAATGGACTTCATCTCCGGACTATTCGGGTACGTCATACCCTTCATTTTTGTGCTGTCGCTCGTGGTCTTCATCCATGAGATGGGACACTTCCTGGTTGCGCGCTGGTTCGGCGTCATTGTCGAACAGTTCTCTATCGGATTCGGCCGCGAGATCGTCGGCTGGACAGACAAGAATAACACCCGTTGGAAGATCGGGTGGTTGCCGCTTGGTGGCTACGTGAAGTTTCTTGGCGATGAAACTGCAGCCAGCACACCGGACCGTGAAGTCATGTCGAAGCTGCCTGACGATATCCGCAAGGATTGTTTCCAGTTCAAGCCGCTTCATGCACGTGCTGCGGTCGTGGCAGCAGGTCCTGTCGCCAACTTCATTCTGGCCATCGTCATCTTCGCCTTTATGTACTCCGTCATCGGCCAGAGCGTCACCGCGCCGCGTGTGGATGAAGTGCAAGCAGATGGGGCAGCTGCAGAGGCCGGCTTCATGCCGGGTGATCTTGTCGTATCTATCAACGGCGCTGCCATTGAGAGCTTCAACGAGATGCAGCGGATTGTCTCAACCAGCCCGGAACGCGAGCTGGAGTTTGTGGTAGACCGCGGCGGCGCGATGGTCGAATTGCTGGTCGTGCCGCAGCTGCGTGAGATCACTGATCCTTTCGGGAATGTCCAGAGCATTGGCCTCATCGGCCTGACCAGACAGAACGCGGAAGCTGATATCACGACCATCCGCTACAACCCTGCCGCCGCTGTGTGGAAAGGAGTGGAGGAGACCGGTTTCATCATCTCCACAACCATGAGCTACCTTGGAGATATTATCGTCGGTCGCCAGGACGCGGATCAGTTGGGCGGACCGCTCAGGATTGCGCAGGTTTCCGGGCAAGTCGCGACCCTGGGCCTCATCGCCCTCCTGAATCTGGCTGCCATCCTGTCGGTCTCCATCGGGCTGTTAAACCTGTTCCCGGTTCCGATGCTTGATGGCGGTCATTTGCTGTACTATGCGGTGGAGGCTATCCGGGGGAAGCCGTTGGGGGAAAAAGCGCAGGAATACGGCTTCCGCATTGGTCTGGCAGCCGTTATGTGTTTGATGCTCTTTGCAACATGGAATGATTTGGTCCATCTGCGGGTGGTGGAGTATATCGGCTCGGTACTTTCTTATTTCGGTCATGTTTGGTGATTTTCCTGAGTTTTTGGGGCGGAAGACTGTGAATTTCAATAAGCCTGACAACAGGCGGGGATACATGAACGAACTGACAGCTGTCCGTCCTGCATTTGGTGCAAGCGCAGTGGTGCTTGCTATTTTGGTTGCTTTTTCGCCGTTCGCTCACGCCCAAACCGGCCCTTCTGCGCCTCCCACGGCGGCGGCAGCGCCAGCTGAGGCGGCATCTCCATCCGATTTCGTTGTGCAACGCATTCTGGTTGAGGGAAACCAGCGCGTTGAGGCTGAAACTGTCCGCTCATACATGACCGTGAGAGAAGGACAGCCTGCGACTCCGAAAACAATCGATGAGAGCCTCAAGACGCTGTTTGCGACGAGCCTGTTTGCAGACGTATCAATTCGCCAGAATGGTCCGGATCTTGTCGTCACCGTCGTAGAAAATCCCATCATCAACCGGGTGGCCTTTGAGGGCAATCTTCGCATTGATGATGATGATCTAAGCGCGGAAACCGAGTTGAAGCCGCGTGTCGTATTCACACGTGCCCGCGTTCAGAGTGATCTGCAGCGCATTATCGAACTCTATCGGCGCAAGGGTAATTTTGCCGCCGCCATTGAGCCGAAAATCATCCAGCTGCCGCAGAATCGGGTCGATCTTGCCTATGAGATCTCGGAAGGTCCCGAAACGGGCGTTTCCAGCATCAAGTTTGTCGGCAACAAGGCCTATTCCGACGGTGACCTGCGAAGTGAGATCGCAACGTCAGAGTCTGCCTGGTGGAAATTCCTGTCCACCAACGACAACTACGACCCGGATCGGCTCACATTTGACCGTGAGTTGCTACGCCGGTTCTATCTCACCAATGGATATGCCGACTTCCGCGTTCTTTCCTCGGTTGCGGAAATGGCACCGGATGGCAGTGAGTTCTTCATCACATTCACTGTCGAGGAAGGCGAGCTTTACACCTTCGGCGAAATCGATGTGGCCACCGAGTTGGAGCGCCTGAACTCGGATGAACTGCGTGCTCTCATCGAGATACAGGATGGAGATGAGTATGATGCGTCCAAGATCGATGACGCTGTTGATGCTCTGACATTTGCCGCAGGCACCGAAGGCTACGCGTTCTCGGATGTCCGCCCCCGAGTGCGCAGGGACCGTGAGAACAGGAAGATCAACGTCACATTCCGGATTGATGAGGGGCCGCGAGTTTATGTGGAACGCATCAACATTAACGGCAACACGCGCACCCTGGACCGGGTCATTCGCCGGGAGATGCGTCTGGCTGAGGGCGATGCCTTCAACCGTGTCCTACTGACCCGCTCACGCGATCGCATCCGCTCTCTTGGGTTCTTTGCAAATGTGGAAGTAACCGAAGAGCCAGGCTCGCAGGAAGACATGACGATCATCAGCGTGGATGTCGAAGAGCAATCCACCGGAGAGCTCTCGATCGGTGCCGGCTTCTCCTCTGACTCAGGTATCGTGGGTGACGTGGCGATCGTCGAGCGCAACCTGCTGGGACGTGGCCAGTTCCTGCGCCTGCGGTTATCACTGTCCGGGGACCGTCAGCAGATCGATCTACGCTTCACCGAGCCCTACTTCATGGGCCGCAACCTTTCTGCCGGGATTGATCTCTTCGGCACTGAAAGTGATTTTCAGGATGAGTCCGGTTTCGACTTTCTGCAGACCGGTGCCGGCGTGCGCTTTGGTTTCCCGATGGGCGAGTTCTCGTCCCTCCAGCTTCGAACAAGCTATGTGCGTGAGGAGATCAAGAACGTGTCAGCCCGCGCGTCCATTTCAGTGCGCAGGCAGCAGGGCGTCGCAGATTCCCATCTTGTTGGATACACCTACTCGATGGACCTTAGAAATGACCCCGAAGAGCCGACCGGCGGCTACACATTCTTCTTTGACCAGACTGCCGGCACGCCGCTGGGGGATAACACCTTTGTGGCAAGCGAAGGTGGTATCGCGCTCTATCACGGCTTCAATGATGATTTCATTGCCTCATTCAGGGCAGATGCCGGCTACGTGTTCGGGTACAACAACGAAGACGTGCGACTGAACAACCGCTTCTTCAAAGGTGGGTCAAGTTTCCGCGGGTTTGAACCCTCAGGCGTTGGCCCGCGTGACGTCCTTACCGATGACGCCCTTGGCGGCAACGCATTTGCCATTGGTACGGCACAAATCACGGTTCCACTGTTCCTACCGGAGGAACTCGGCATCAAGGGCGCGTTCTTCTCTGACTTCGGGACTGTCGGAATCAGTGATGAAGAGGACAGATTTTTCCTCGTGAACGGCGCAATTATCCGTAGCGAAATTCAAGACGATCTGTCTCTGCGAGCCTCCGGGGGGTTCAGTGTTTTCTGGGAATCGCCCTTTGGCCCCGTTCGTGTCGACTTCGCAGAAGCATTCATCAAAGAAGACTACGATAAAACGCAGTTCTTCCGCTTCAGCGCCGGCACCAGCTTTTAAGTGCGAACAGAAAAAGAAGTTTACGCATGCGCTACATACTCTCTTCTCTTGTAATTCTCTGCATCTCGATCATGAGCATCAGCGTGCCGAGTGCCGCTTCCGCACAGGTACCTCCTGCCCGAGCCTTGTTCATGGATCTGGAAACCGTTTTCACGCAGTCCTCCGTTGGCACCAGTATTCGAGGGCAGCTTGAGGAGATGCTTGCAGAAATTTCTGTCCGTGAAGAAACTGCCATTGCACAATTCCAGGAGCGCGAGCGTACCTTGATGGCGACAGCTCAGAACCGGCCTCAGGATGAGACGCAGAAAGACTGGGAGCAGCTGCAGGCTGAGCGTTCAGGAAATGCCAATCTGTTTCAGCTTGAACGCACTGCGGTTCAGGGCG
>JGI12316J15310_10000519_pt9 | contig 27956 bp, 26 predicted proteins | sample MarCyaLeptolynsp_FD_15310 | JGI IMG/M metagenome (IMG submission 15310)
TTTGAAAGTCTGCTTCTATCATTGATTGGTGGGATTATTGGTATTTTGATTGGCTGGTTGATCATTGTAACAGCGACGGCAAGTGTTGATGGTTTAAATTTGACGCTGGAACTCGATGCCATTTTGCTAGCAACGGGTGTCAGTACAGCAGTTGGTATTGGATTTGGGTTATTGCCAGCGCGTCAAGCAGCATTGATGAACCCCATTGATGCTCTGCGGTTTGAATAGGTAGGTAGAATAAGATGTTTGCCAAGTTATTTGATAATGTGCGCGTTGCGCTAGGTGGTCTGGGTAATAACAAAGTCCGCTCAGGGCTGACAATGTTAGGGATTACCATTGGTGTGAGTTCAGTGGTTGTACTGGTTTCAATTGGTCAGGCATTTGAAGATTATCTGCTGGGTGAATTCACCTCTTTTGGAACAAATTTGGTATTTGTTTTTGGTGAAGCATCCAATGAAGTCAGTGCAGAAACAACTGAATCTGAAGATGAGGCGAATCTGTTTGAGATGATGAAGTTATCTGAAGCAGAGGCATTGGCTGATCCTTTGCGGGTGCCGGATGCGCGTTATGTTGCACCCACATTGAGTATTGCTACAACGGTAAACTATAACAATGATGACAAACTGATTCAGGTAGCCGGTATTGATCAAGAATATCCGAAGGCAGTTGAGCTATCATTGATCGATGGGCGAGAGTTCAGTGATGAGGATATGGAAACTTCGGCACGGGTTGCCTTGATTGATGAAAATACGGCTGTTGAGGTTTTTGGTGAAGGTGTTTATCCCATCGGACAAAGACTGACTATCAATGATGTTACCTTTCGGATTGTCGGGTTGTTGAAGAACTTTAGCTTCAATGATGATGATATTCTGTTGGTGCCTTTGCCGACGATGTATCAACGGCTTTATAGTGAGCGAACCATTGATGGTGATTATCCGGTTAATGGTATTGCTTTACAGGCACTTAGTAGTGAATCTGTCGTGCCATTGGAAGAACAGATACGCACTGTGCTGCGTGAGGAACGCGGTCTGTCGTTTGATGAAGAAGACGATTTCTTGATTTTCTCTCAACAACAATTGCTGGAAACAATCGGTGCCATCACAGGGTTGTTGACGATCTTCTTAGGATTTGTCGCTGGCATTTCGCTATTCGTTGGTGGTATAGGCATTATGAACATCATGCTCGTGACAGTCACTGAACGCACGAAAGAAATTGGGTTGCGTAAGGCTGTAGGTGCCCAAAAACCTGATATTTTGGTTCAGTTTCTAACTGAATCGGTGACACTGGCATTGGTTGGCGGGGCAATTGGTACTACGTTGGCTATTTTTTTGAGCCTCGCTGCAACAGCTCTAATTCCCGATCTTGATGTCCAAGTGCAGATTTCTAGTATTTTGCTAGCTACGGGTGTCTCGGTGTTTATTGGTGCTTTCTTCGGGGCGTATCCAGCGAATCGTGCTGCTAGTATGAACCCGATTGATGCGCTGCGATATGAATAAAGCAGTTATTTTATCTGCTCCGAAATTTTAGTTTTAGAAGCGATGAATTCGCTGTGCGAAACTAATAAACTACGGGATATATCGCGGATGGTTTCTGTTTCTTCATAGGCAATATTACCATCGGCAGCCGCGACGGTAAACAAAATATCCACTATGGTTAGGCGTTCGTCATGGCTGCTGACTTCTACAAATTCGCGAGCAGTGCGAAAGACATCCAGATTTGCGGTTTCGGATGCAGTGGAAACTTCAGCAACGAAGGTCGCTTGTTGAGCATCAATTCCCCAAGTTTCTTGAAATGCAGAGGCAATTGCATCGAACTCCTCATTAGTAATTGTTTTATCAACATGGGCGATTTGTGCCATCATACCCCCTGCTAGACTTAGTCTTCGCAGTGTGTCTTCTGGTAGATTGAGTTGCCCTTCTCCTAACCCTAAGCGACGTTGAACTTCATAATAAACTTTGTTCTTGATGAAATCTTCAAAGTAGTCTTCGCGGTTGGGTGCGTTGACAATGTCAGAACGGCGATTCATGGCACTACCGACCAAGCGCGACAAGCCGCCCATCAAGCCAATCCCTGTATCATCGATTTGTTGGATAATTTCGTTGACCACTAGCTTTTCATCATCTGTGACAGCACCATCTGCTTGTATGAGTTCATTGAGTGCATCAATGACAAACTGACGATCCTTATTGGAGAACATGGTTGCACCGAGTTGATCAACAAGGCGTTGGCGTTCATCAGCATTGACAGGTGTTTCGATATACATATCAAGCCGTGACCAATCCTGCTGGGTCATCCCGGGCAAGCGCAATAACAGGTCTTTGAGGCTATTGATTTCATCATGGGTAATTTCACCATCTGCCCATGCAGCAGCAGCGATCACACGCCCTAGTGCCAATAAAAGTGACTCACGCGCCATAATACTTATAATCCTTTATACTTGCGGAACCATTCCCACATTTTGTACAAGCCTTCACGAACCGAGATTTCTGGTGCGAAGCCGAGCAAATTTTGCGCCTTTTCGTTATTGCAATAGGTGATAGGCGGATCACTGAGAGGTGTAGGAACAGCTTTTTTATTGATCTCTTTACCTGAGTATTCCTCAATAATCTCAATAAAATCTTTCAAAGAGATGGGGCTACCAACACCTAGATTGATGATTTCATAGCCAAGTGGTGTATCGAGTGCGGCAATGACCCCTTTGACTGTATCATCAATGTACGTCCAGTCGCGGTGAATATCGCCATTGTTGAAGATTTTCATTTCTTCGCCAGATTGTGTAGCCTCCATCAAGCGCATTGGCATCATATCGGGGCGACCAGCAGGTCCATAGACGTTAAAGAATCGAACACAGGTGACATTCATGCCAAATAGATGAGAATAAGTGTGCCCCAACATTTCGGTAGCACGTTTGCTTGCAGGATATGAAGCAAGAGGGCGATCGGCTGTGTCTGTTTCGACGAAAGGGAGTATTTCTGTTTTTCCATATACAGAAGATGTGGAGGCTAAGACAAATTGTTTTATGTTTTGTTTTGTCGCAGCTTCAAATAGATTCATTGTGCCAGTGACATTCACTTCCATATAGAGTGGTGTTTGCTCAACACTCATACGGACACCTGCCATTGCTGCCATATGAGCAACATGGGTTATTTGATAAGTCTCAAAAAGTTGATTAATGAGGCTAGCATCCCGAATATCACCTTCAACAACCGTGCTGTTTTCATACACGACAATTTGCTCAGCATTGTGCCTTTTGATTGCAGGATCGTAGTAATCATTGAAGTTGTCAATTACTATAACTGTCTCCCCACGTTCTAACAAATGGCGTGCAACATGGCTTCCAACAAAACCCGCACCACCTGTTACCAGATAAGCCATTTTTCTCTCCTAATTATGATTATGAAGGGTAAATTTATTGAGCTTTGTAATCTGGATTATCCCAGATGATTAAGGTAGACCAATTATCAGATGCACTGTCTTCGATGTAGTTTTCTAGCAAACCACGAACAACAAAACCACTTTTTAACTGAAAGCTGAGTGTGCTATCGTATAATTCGCCAGCAACGACAGCATCAACATATTGATTGACAGACATTTTATCTTTGTGATTGGCAAAATCTGGGATCAAACCACCCGCCACAATCCCTTTTCGATTGAGTTGTTTGACGATGTTTTGCCGTGCATCATAGAGCATTTTTCCGATACCACGGCACCGATAATCTGGATGAACACTAATGTCTCCTCCATAATAATAATCGCCATTGGGATCATGATTAGTGTAGTAGCCATTTGCGATAATTTCTAAGAAAGTATGGTCAGGGTGATCAAAATCAAAGTCAATGAGGAAGCCCGAGCCTAAGCCAACGACTCTATTATTAACAAGTGCGACGAAATTGCCTTCTGGAAACAGTTCACAGTGTTTAAGGAAATGTGCTTCGACCATGAGTTCTTGCTCCCCTAATGTTGGGAAGCAATCACGCTGGAGTTGTTCTAGCTCTTTAGCATATTTAGGTTGGATGGTTGTAATCGTAATTTTAGACATATCAATATTCTGTAATTTTTGAGAAATTAGATTGAATATATGCCCTTGTATACTGCAACTTTAAATACATTAAACTGTTTGCAATAATTGATTGTAAAGATTTCTGAGCCGTTTAGCCGTTGTTTGTAGCTGATAATCTTTGAGAATTACTTGATGAGCAGCTTCTGCCATTGCTTTGCGTGTATTAGCATCTGCCAATAGCCGCAACAAACCTTTGTGAAGCGCATTCGGATTATCTGGTTCAACAAGTACTCCTGTGACTCCATCCTTAATCAATTCTGGTGTACCGCCAACGGCTGTTGCTAGGCAGGTTGTACCAGCCGCCATTGCTTCTAAGAGTGAATTAGATAAACCTTCTGTAACAGATGGTAAGGCAAAGATATCAGCCGCTTGCAGGTAGGGAACAACATTATCTAGACGACCAAGAAAAACAACCTGTTCACCTGCTATTTGTTTAAGACTTTGTTCTTCTGTACCATGCCCTGCAATCAACAAGTGTGCATTTGGATACTGTTGTCGAACATCACCCCAGATATTTATTAAGTGATTCACACGTTTTTCCACATCTAATCTACCAGTGAAGATAGCGATGGGAGCATCGATTGGTAGGTCTAATTCTTGTCGCTTTTGTCGTTTTTCACCCTCAGAAACAGGATAGAACACATTTGTATCAACGCCATTCGGCATAAAAACACGTCTCTCAGAGCTAATCTCTATATCAGCAAGTTCTCGGTCGATTTCTTGACTAATAACAACAAAAGCATCCACCTGATGTTTGAATCGATGAAGGCGGATTTTACCGAATGCTTTTTGCTGTACCCCTTCAACATCTCCCTGCATGCCCCCACGCAATATTTTGACAGCGAGAGGTACTCGCAGTAATTTTTTGGCAGCTATAGCGGTTGTTAGAGGTGAAAATAAACCATAAGCATGAATTATATCAGGTTGAAGTTTTTTCAGAATCGGTTGAGATGCTATTGTGAAAATAGGCGATGCTAGTTTGATTCTTGAGGGTGCGAGGACACGATGTACAGTTAAAGAATCACGGTGTTCTGTTTTTGCCAATCCTGCAAAATGACGAGTTATCACATGTACTTCCACATTATGTTCAGCCAGATAAGGGGTAACATTGGCGATTTGCTGTTGTGCGCCACCAACAAGAGGATAGTAGGTTTGGATAATCTTAGCTACCCGTATCGGTTTAGACATCTATATTATCTTTCTATCTAAATGTGGAGTTTCACGATTTGTTTTGACATGTATCATGGTAAATTGTAATGAGTTTTGCTGCCCAACTTTCAGCACTATATTGTTCGATGATGCGCTGTTTTGCCCTTTTACCACACTGTTGACCTAGAGATGGGTTTTCTAAAAACTGAGCCATGGCTTGTGCTAATTCATCTGCATCTTCAGCTTCTACAAGTATACCTGTTGTAGTATCAATAATAGTGGGTGTATCCCCGACCCGGGTTGCTACAATGGGTAAACCAGCAGACATTGCTTCAAGAATAGAGATTGCAAGACCTTCCCAGAGTGATGAATTAACATACAAATCAACAGCCTTTAGCAAAGCTGGCACATCACTACGTTGACCTAAGAAAACAACATGCTCTTTCAGATTCAATTTTTCACAATGTGAATTTAGCTCATCCTTCAATGCACCACCACCAGCAATTGCCAGCAGTACATTGGGGTATCTTTTTTGGAGAATAGATATGGAGTCAAGCAAATATTTGAAGCCTTTTTGGAGTGTAAAACTTCCAACGGACAGAATAATCGGTCTATCTGTTGTCCCACTGATTTCTCGACGCAATTGTTCCTTCTCAGCTTGTGGTAATTCTGGAATCACCTCTACAGCATTGGGAATAGAGACAATTGGTTGATGAGGAAAACGATGCTGATGTGCTTCTACTACACGAGGACCAACACCAATGATTGTCTTTGTAATATTTGCCAACAACCAAACCTGAAGTTTGTTCTGTATAGAAGACTCCGCCCTACTTCCTAAAGTAGTATTGTGTAAAGAAGCAATAACAGGTATACCAAGTAATTTACCCAGTAAAGGTGCCAAGATATTAGAAGTTGCCAAGTGAGAATGAATTAAATCGAACTTCTCACGCTTCATATATAGCCATAATTTCCAGAATCGCTTAACATCATAAAGTTTGGATTTAGGGGTTGCAAAGATAGGGACACCAATAGCCTCTATTTCTGCAAGAAACGGCGTATGGTAATTTTGCAAAGTAATGATGGTTAGCTGAATATCTTGACGAGACTGCACTGTATTAGAGAAAGTTACAGCTAGTCTTTCAGCTCCTCCTGTTACCAAAGAATCTATCATATAAGCAATTTTTAGTACTTGTTTTGGCATTGTTTGAATCACTTAGGCAAATGTTTTTGTTGCAGTTTTGTATAGTTGGAATAGTCTCACAACAATTTTCCGATTAAATATAAATGTTGAAATCAAGTATAGGATAGCACCAACAGCAATTAAAGCGAATAAACGCACTAAATGATTAGAAGATTGCAAGGCGATACTTATCCACCAAGTACCCACAAACATAATCGTTGAACTAATCAAGGCAGGTTTTAAGGCTTTTACTAAATGTCGCAATTCAATTTTGATGACTCTACGGGCATAAGTAAGGTGAACAAACATGAAGATAAATGCCATCAAAAGCTGTGCTAGAGCAACAAGATAGATATTTTGACTAGCAGCGAGATAGAAAAGAGGCACACTAATTATAATCCTTAGTAATGCGATCTTATTGAGGATAGATGGTCGACCAACAGCCTTATAAACATCTCCCATATTATAAGTTAGCGAGACAATCAGGGCATATAAGGCAATAATTTGTATGATTGCCACAGCCGGAAGCCAACGTTCAGTATAGAATACATAAACGAAATCTTCTGCAACGATAAATAATCCTAACGCAACCGGAATTGTAAAGGAAGATGTATATTGAAGCGTTTTCAGGTAACCAGAGCGAAGCCTATCCATATCATTCTGAATTTTCGTAAAGGCAGGAAAAATCGCTTGTGCAACTGTATAGTTAAACTGAACTATCAGCATATCCGCCAAGCGATAACCTATTGAATAATAGCCAAGCTGGATTGCATTAGAGAGACGACCAATGAGAATATAATCCACATCTTTTTGAACTAGCCCAAATAATGTTACAAACGTCATTTGCCAACTATAGTTGAGTAATGCCCGCGCAGTGTCCCATCGAAATCTTAGTTTTGGTATCCAACGTGTAACAATCCACATTAAGATTGTGTGTGCAACAACACCAAAGATTTGACCAATCACCAGACTCCAAACTCCAAAACCTGACAATGCTAGAGTAATCGACACAATTGCCTTTACGATTGATCGACCAGCTACAGGGAAAAATAACTGTTTGAACATTAAGTTTCTTTTTAATTTTGCCTGATGGACACTACCTATACTTGAAATGACAAAAGCAGTTGACAATACTTGTAAAATGCCAACTAGGCGAGGCTCAGCAAAAAAATCTGCTATGAATGGTGTGATTAGTAAGGTAACACCCATCATGATAAAACCGATGATCATATTAATGCCAAAAGCAACATCATCTGTATCCTCATCTTGGAAATAGACCACTGATTCGCCCATCCCAAAGTTGTTGAATACCTCCAAATAGCTGATGGCAAGCAATGCTAATGCTAGAAGCCCAAAGTCGGCAGGTCCTAGTAAGCGAGCGAGAATCAGGGTACTGATAAAAGTTGTCCCTTTATTGGCCGCAAAGGATAGATAATTCCAGATTACCCCTTGGACTGTTTTTTTTCCTAGCTTCTCACTAGGTGATGGCGAAGTCATGAAATATTAGCCATTTCAGTATATGAAACCATGTAAACCGAACATCTTCTTGAAATCATGATATCAGACATATTTAGCTCTATCAGTGTTTCATTTAAGTTGAATTACCTTTGACGGCAGATCGAATATAGGGTGCCATCCGGTTAATAACAGCATCCCAATTATAGTAATCTACAACACGTTGCCAACCAGCATAACCAAAGTCTTTTGCCATTTTTGGATTACTTAGTAAAGTAATCAAGTATTCTGCTAGTGAATCCACATCTCCAGGCTCTACTTGGAACCCTGTTTCGCCATGTATTATCATATCTTTACCACCTAAATGATTGGGGACAATGCAAGGAATTCCTAATCCCATAGCCTCGGAAATAACCAGTCCCCAAGGCTCAAAATAAGATGGTAAAACGAGGACTGTCGCTTGGTCAAATAGGCTTTGTAGATATTGACGATCTGTGATGCGTCCTAACCATTCTACTCCCTGCTGTTCATCAACCAATTGGGTTTTAGGTCCAATAATCTGCAATTTAGCTTTAGGTAGATATCTTATTACCTGTTTCCAAGATTCCAATAATACATGCCCACCTTTACGCTCAAAATCAATACCAACAAATAATGCTATTTGCGATGTGTAATCCTTCTTTTGTAAGTCTTGCACCCAAAAATCTGTCCCAGCACCTACACAAATGACTTTATCAGGAGTGATCTCATAGTCCTTAATGAGTGATTGTCGGGTGTCTTCACTCCGAGGAAATAAAAACTGTGCATTCTGATATACTTCTTTTTCTAACGTCATCCACCGTTCATTTTGGTAATCAGACATAGCTTCTTTAGACCAATAGTACATACGTTGGGCGCGTGTGCTATCCATAGTTAGAACATAAGGTAGGTGTTTATCTGGAGACTGCATAGTATTGAGCTGAAAAATAAGGTCAAACTGTCCTACTTTAGCTTGAATCTTCCGTTGTGCTAATTGTGAGCGATACTGAAAAGCTTGATAAGTATTGCTCATTTTATGGAAGTTCACTCGCCATTGTTCACGTGCTGGGTGAAAAGCGCGAACAGCACGTAGTGCTTTTACCCAGCGAGTTGCATGAACCATTTCAAGCCCAATTAAAGTAAAATATTGATCGAGTTTGTTGTATAATCCTGCGGCACGTCCTTGATATTTGCCGTTTTCATAGCTAAATTTACGTTGAGTGAGTCCCAAGATGCGAATATCTTCGCTCTGGCTGGGCATAGATGTAACCTCATTAATTTGGTTGAAGGAGAACGATTTATAGTGAGTGGTGTGCATAATTCATGCGAAAGCCCTTTTGATATGTGAAACATTTCGGAAGGGTAACCCCCACACTGAATTCGCAATCATGGCAATTTGTAAAGACAGCACACCTAAGTATGAGTAGGAACATTGCGAATACCTTGCCGAAAAAACGATTTTTGCTTGCTTTTTGTGTCAAGTAAATACGTAATCAAATCAAAAAGGAGTTCAATTGCCGTTCGTCGTTTTTTCAAAATGTGAGCGATGTCTATCTGTGTTTTGATAAAATTGCGATAACTCTTAGCATATATATCATTGCGCCAGCGCAAAGCAGGTGTGATCAGAATCATGCCTCGTTTCGCCCAATTGCGAATTCGCATTGCTTTGGTATAGGCATCATCCCCACGCAGCGTTTGCGATTGAATCCCTGTCAAAGTCACGTCTTCCTTGCGCTTAATCTCTTGCTTTTCAGAAAGGGTGGCGGTTTCCACTTCCATCATACCGCTTTCAGGCAGTAGCTTTGAGAGGATCGAGTGAAACTCACTCTTTTCCCTTGTCTTCTACACTAAAGTTATCGTTATCACCTGTTGCTTGTCATGGGATTAAATATACTGCCTGATAATCTCATCTGTCACATTCCCTGTTGTTACAGCAAGCCCACAAATGCTGCCCCCAGTAGTGATGGCTCAACTAGCCAAATTCTTGCAAGAACTTACGATGACTGTGCCCTTTTAAGCGTTGCACTAAATTGCTCACTGACAACAACAGATGCACATGATCTTGAGACACATGACCACTTATTATTTGTAAATCTAACTGACGACATTGTTTACGGATGATTTCGCGTGTTCGTAATCTAATTTTTCCTTACAATGCCCGATAACGATATTTTGTCACCCACACAATGTGATATTTCAAGTCATACACCGAATGGGCACTTTTGTGGTAGCTCATTGACCAAGTTTCATACAATCTGACATTTATCACTTTATCATAACGTCTGTCCGAGTGTGTTGCTACCTCATCGTGACTCAATACATTCAACACGACCTATTCACTAAAAATCTACGCCTGAAGGCGTGTTTACAGACAATAAAGTTTGGCGATTTTATTCAAGAGATTGTCTGCTTTCTTCGGCTATGGTCAATATTTATGCACACACCTCATATATATTCGAAAATTATATGACATAACTGATTTTACGCAAAGACTGTATTCAACCAACATTCAAAGGGCATCTTCGAAAGCCGAATAACTGAGAACCTGACAATTTCATGCAAAATAGCCGATGGAAGTGTCAAAGAGCCACAGAGGAATACAATGTTGTGAGCATCGGTGGCGTCATAATATCGTAAGAATATGCGGGGCAACAGTGCTGAAGATGCTGCGTTGATTGCTGCACCATTGAAACGGTCAACAGTCAATTAGAAAAGGTGGGCTTGCAACGACTTCACGCTCGAAGCAATGCCGGTATCGCTTTGAAAACTTTAGCTTCTCTCATTGCTTTGGCTATCGCCCTTCAAGCGCAAAAGGGGGAAAATGTACGCTAAGGAATGCGCAGGGGACGAAGTTGATTCAGCGAATACCCGTCACTGTCCTGAAAACGATATTCGCCAAGCAAATTGATGTGACGTGCCTTCAACGGTGACACGTGTTGCAAATGCTCATCGGGAATATCGAAACCTCGTTGTCGAAGTGTCGTCACACTTTGCTGGAGATAAACCGTATTCCATGCGGCAACAGCAGAAATCAAAAGCATCAAGCAACTGATCCGCCGATATTGACGCACGAAATCGCGCTCGTGCATCTCTCCTAACTGCCCGAAGAAGATGTAGCGGGCTAATGAATGAAGTGTTTCCCCTTTGTTGAGCGCAACACGAACCCGTCGGCGCAGCGGATTGCTTTGCAGGTATTCCAGGACGAAGCGCGTCCGCTCAAGTTTGCCAATCTCATTGAGTGCCTTTGCCAGTTGATTCTGTCGCGGGTAGGACGCGAGTTTTCGCATGATCAGCGTCGCAGAGACCTCGCCGTGCCGGATTGAAGCCGCCAACCGCTGCAGTTCATCCCAGTGCTCACGAATCAGATCGGCATCGATGGTTCCCTTCCAGAGGGATAATAGTACGTTGGGAATGGATGTTGAGTTGACGGTAAACAGGTATTGGGCAGTGAGCGATTGAATCTCAGGTGCAAAACGGAAGCCCAGAAAAGCGCACAGCGCAAAGACGTGATAGGTGTAACCGTAGTGATCGGTAAAATGTTCCTGAATATCAAGACTCGTCTCATGGTGACAGAGGGCATCAATCACATAGAGCGCCTCGCGGTCATTGGCACTGATGATCTGCGTGGAGAATGGTGTCCAGATGTCAGCCACATGTGTCAGCACATTGATCCCCCGACGATAGCCAAAGAACTTCGGGTTGGCAAAAGCATAGGCGGTGTTCCCTGTGACAGGAAAACGCATGCCATCGGATGATGAGCGTGTGCCGTCGCCCCAATGGCGTGACATGGGCTGGCGCAAGGTGAAATTGTCGAGCTGCCACAGTCCTTGAGCCAGCGTTTCCTCGCGTAGATACCAGTCAGCAACAGCAGCTAATTCTTGATGTGAGTAGGGACCTGCCAGCGCCATCTGTTCAAATCCCATATTGGTTCCCAGCGCAACAAGCGCTGCCATGAGGCGCTGTCGCCGCTCGCCCAACGCATGGCGCGATGAGTTCAGATAGGTAAATGCTCCCAGAAATCCCGTCCAGGCATTCACTTCAGCCAGTAAATGCGTGAGCTGTACGCGAGGCAACGCCCGTTGCAACTGGTAGGCAGTGGGTTTCACCTCATCTGGAACCGCTGATCCCATTGCTAGCAGATGAAGATTGCCATCATCGTTAACACTGACCACATCGCTGCTATCGAGCTGATCGGCAAAGGCTGTCCATAAGGACTTGATTTGCTGATCCATACCTTCCAGATAGGTATCCGCATCCCCATCCAGCGCGAGTCGCGTTTGCTGATGGTCTTTGAGGTATTTCCATACGGCAGGGGACAGCAAATACCCCTCGAAATCCCGATAGCGAAGGCTGTCGGTGACGGCAATGTCGCCTGAACGGAGTCGGGCACGCAGCTTGCCGAAGGCGGCTAACTCGTAGTAGTTCGGATTCAGTTTGCCGTCGTCCTGGTAGACCTGTTTACGCCACCGACGACGGGTGATGTGTTTGAGAGGCGCAACATGAGATTCTCCGTGAACACGCTGTTCAACCGCGACGACCCGTTTGTTGTGCTGACGCAGAAACAGCACATAGTCCAGTGCATCCATCGGCGGTGAAACATCCAGCACCGACTGAAATTCAAGTGTCTGGTAGACATCCAGCAGTGTCTTGCGGTGCGGAATGTACTGACCCTCAAGCAGATCAATGGCATCTAAATCGGCAGGGCGCGCATGGTGTCGAACAGACGCCACGGTTTGTTGCAGGATTTTCTTGTCGGTAACGGCGTAAACAGCTTTCAGCGGATCAGTTCCCTCATCATCTGCTTTCAGCAGTGCCTCGACGGCATCAACCAGATAATGCAGGTCACGATGCAGCAGATTCGCGTTGGTCTGGATATATTTGTCCTGTTTGCGTTGACTTCGTCGTGTGAATCGTTGCAGCATCTGGTCAAACATATCAATCGTTTCATCGATCACGATTTGTTGATGGTGATGAAGGTGTGCGACCAGCAGCGCATAGCGCTTTCGGTCTTCAAATCGTTGCAGCGTGTAGGGGGTATACTGCTTGCCGCGCCGAGCCAGTTTGCGAAAGTGATAAGGCGCAATGGTAGCGAGTAAATCGGGTAACGCCAGATCACGCAGATAATGAATTCGCACCAGGTGTTCCTTCAAGCTTTTTCGGGAGGATTGCGTCGGGGTCTGACGCAGCCAATGCAATCGACTCTGACCCTTTAGTGGACTGAAAAACCCACTACCTCTGGTAGTGGTTGTATGATGTGGTTTGACCAGTCAAACGAGTATGATAAGACCTCCTAGAAGGTGCGAACTTAAAGGAGACTTATCATGACCCGTGAATTTAAGAAACTATCACACAGTCTGTATGAATGTAAGTACCACATTGTATTCTGCCCGAAATATCGCTATCGGATATTAACAGGTGACATAGCAAGTTATGTGCGTCAAGAAATCTATCGACTGTGCAATCAGAAGGCGGATGTAGCGGTATTGGAAGCGAATGTGCAAGCGGATCATATTCATCTTGTGTTGGATATTCCACCCAAGTACGCAGTATCGCAACTGATGGGATACTTGAAAGGAAAGCTTGCGCTTCGCGTGTTAAGCCGTTATCCAAAATTGAGGAAGCGATACTGGGGCAACCATTTGTGGTCACGAGGTTACTGCGTAACCACAATCGGTTTGGATGAAGATAAGATACGCAAATATGTAATGTGGCAAGAGAAGAAAGAACGAGAAGTCGAAGCGCATCAAAAGAGATTGTTCGACTAGCCAGCTAATGTAAGGTCGCACCTTCTAGGTGCAGTATAAAAAGCCACCGCTTTTAGCGGTGGATCATTTACTGTTTCGTCGGGAATAAGCAGATTGTCTAACTTTTGATGGTGGGTCAGTTGCAGATGTCGTGTGAGTTGACGATAAGTCCGTCGTTCGACAATCCGTAAAACGCCCCACACCAATCGTTCAACCGTGCCGATAGCGGGGATGATAATCCGCTTCTGACGCATCATGTGGAGCGCTGTTTCGACCAGTGGAAGCGGTTGGTCATTCTCCAGTGCATCATAGACCAGTGAGCGTGCTAGCATCACCATCTCCGACCAACCGTAATTACGATACCCCCATATCTGACGGATTTGAACCAGATGCTCATACACCGTGTCTGAACGCTGTCCGTAAGCGTAAAAAGCTGCACTTTGGACGTCAATTTGCTCTGCCACGTAGGCAACAACTGTCTCAGGGATCGATGGAAGTTGGTTCAAGGTGCATCCCGGAAAGTGCAGTGCACAGAGCTGCATTGCAAAGCCCACTCGATTGTGATCGCCACGGAGTTGACCGATCACTGCGAGTTCGTCAGGCTGTAGGGTGTAGTGATATTGGATTTCGTCTTCGGATATATCTTCGGGAATGCTGCTGAGCAGCTCACGCTGTTCATTTGAGAGCAACCGGATGGACTTCTTTGCCATATCGGGTCGCCCTAATTTTCCTGCGACTGACGGAGACGACGCAGATGATGCTTTTTCAGCCATCGACTCAGGTTCGCCTCAGTCGTTTGATACCGCTGTGCGATGAACCGTTGGGTCGCACCGTTTGCCATCAATGCCTCAATTTCAGCATGATGCGCGTCCAGCTTACTTTTGCCGCTGCCTTTCGGTCTGCCCAATAGCTTACCGTCTCGTCGCCGTGCTGCCAGCGCTTCCCGGGTTCGCTGGCTGATCAGGTCGCGTTCAATCTCTGCTGCCATCGCAAATGCCATTGCTACGACCTTCGACTGCAATGACCCGTCCAATTGCCAATTCCCTTTAACGGCATAGACCCGTATCCCCCTGTCAGTCGCCACAGACAGGATTTCCATACACTCCAGCATTGAGCGGCCCAGACGCGATAGTTCACTGACCATCAGCACATCATCGGTTTCGAGTTCATCAATGCTGCTCGCCAGTTGGCGCTTGCGCCACGACACACGCCCCGATGCCGTTTCTTCAACCCATTCAACCGGAGACAACTCCAACTGGTTTGCAAGCTGGAGTATTTGCAGTTTGTTCTTGTCAACGTCTTGCTCAGGAGTGGAAACGCGAAGATAGCCAATGATACGCATGGGACTTAACCGAAAACCCATTTAACGATAAGGATTATTATACTGATAACAGTGTCTTTTGGTTAAGTTTTCTTGTCGTAAAAAGGAACCTTTTCGCTCAAGTTTTCCTTAGCGTATATTTCCCCCCCTTTTGTGCTTGAAGGGCGGCTTTCACCATTAATCAAGGTTCAAAAAGCACCTTTACCTTTTAGCAAAGCGGGTACTGTCATCAATACAATCTTGATGTCTAACCAGAATGAGTAGTTCTTGACATAGTAGATATCTTGATCCGTATTCAAATGACAAGGTTTATCACTACGTCCATTGACCTGCCACCAACCTGTGATGCCCTGTGGCACATCAAAGCGTTGATGTTGCCAAGGTTGATAGTTTTCTACCACCCAAGCCAGCTCAGGTCGCGGTCCAACTAAACTCATATCGCCAAAGAAGACATTAAACAACTGTGGTAACTCATCTAAACTAGTCTTACGTATGATGCGACCAATATGAGTCACTCGTGGATCATTACGAGACTTATGAATCACGTTGCCATTTTCATCTACTTGGTTAACTTTTTTCTGTAATGCCTCTGCATTGGCAACCATTGAGCGGAATTTGAACATTTTGAAAGGTTTACCGTTCTCACCAACTCGAACTTGTTTAAATAGAATATCTCCGGGTGAGTCTAGTTTTATTGCGATAGCAACAGCTATCATAACAGGTAGTGTCAGCAAAATGGCAAAACCAGATACGATGATATCAAAAACCCGTTTGAACAAACGTTGACGTGAACTCATAGCGGAGGATTGTAGGTTAATCAAAGATAAATCCCCTAGGTGGCGAACAGTAGGTGTATATAACGCTAAATTGAGATAACTTGGTACAACGTGAACTGGAATTGACAATTTGCGGAGTGCCATTACCATAGAACTTAACTTATCATAGTCTTTGTTAGGTAAGGCAATAACCACCTCGTCAATAGCTTCTCTCTTGGCAATTTCACTAATATCATCATTTAGTGAACCCACTACAGGTAATGATGTTGTGCTCTTTTTACCATTACTCACAAAGCCAACAATTTGTTGTATTCCCGGTGAACGTTCAATCAAATCTGCAATTTGTTGACTGAGTTCGCCTGTTCCAATAATCAAAATGCGTTGTGGTGTTAATATCTTTTTGGCAGCCGAAATAACCTGTCTAATCCGAAATACTAAACGCCAAATGATGGATATGATAGCAGCAATACCGAACTCAGCAAGTAATGTCGAACGTGCTTGTATGATATCAAAAAGATAAAATATTCCCATCACAATCAGAGCAGATAAAATTGATGCGATGACGACTTGCTTGAGTTCACTCCCAAAACGAATTATTCGATCGACATCATAAACTGATAGGGCTACAAAAGAAGTAATCCAAACCATGATAATCGTAGAGGATGTTATCAAATTCAGATGCCATGATTTCACCAATGAACTTAACTGAACATCTACACCCACTAACAACAAAGCAAAAATGATGCTAGCTATATCTAACATAAAAACAAGTAGCAGATGATTTGCATTATATTTTGGTACAAAATCCCATAAATTAGCTGAATTTGTTAGGTGCTCCATCTGAGTGTATTTGGTGTCGATGTTTTTGGTTTTTGTGGTTTGCATGATAACGCACCCTATACTGAATAAATATATGATAAAACCTTACTCAAACAAGATAACACGTATTATATTATTTTTTCTATTAAATTAATAGAAATCATCTTATTATCAGGTTGTTTTTTTACTCAATTTGTCAAACATTTACTAAATTCATGAAGTTTGTAGAAGAGTATGAACAGCTTTTCATGAAATTGACTTTTTGAAAAATCTACATCAATGCTTAGAGACCGTGTGGAAAGTCCATCATTAAGACTGAATCATATCAATTTCTGTACGAAAATATGCTTCTATCTTGATGACTGATTAGGTGAATCAACCCTTTCCATATGGTCTCTTAGAGACCATATGGAAAGGGTTGATCGGTACCCCATAAACTAAGACTCTTGTCTTAGTTTATGGGGTACCGATCACATGACAATCTCACTGTCCACTAAATATGGGTCAGTTCAAGTTTAGGGGGCAAGTACACTTAAACACTTACTCTGAAACGTCACAGTTACTCACTTGATCGCGATTCCAATTTTCATTCAATGTGTAGACAAAAACGAATAGCTCTGCATCTTCTATACGGAGACAATTGTTATCTAATCGCAATCTGCTTTCAGTCAATTGGGTTAAGTTCATCAGACTTATAGGTACATTACCTGACAAAAAATTGTTTCTCAAATCCAATTGTTGGAGATTAATCAAGTTTCCAATAGAGGCAGGAATCTCTCCTTCAAAATTATTAAATTGCATTTCTAATCGTGTCAATTGATTTAATTGTCCAAACCCTTCCGGTATGACACCACTAAAATTATTATTAGAAATACGTAAATCTGTAAGATTAGTCAAATCACCAATAGAGTCAGGCAAACTTCCGGAGAAGGAATTATTCTGAAGTTCGAGCCGTGTAATATTATTGAGATTACCGATTTCGAAGGGGATTTCGCCTGAGAAATTATTTGTGCTGAATCTCAGTGTTTGCAAGTTGGTAAAATTTCCAATAGAGTCAGGCAAACTTCCGGAGAAGGAATTATTCTGAAGTTCGAGTCGTGTCAGATTGCTGAGATTGCCGATTTCGGAGGGAAGCTCTCCGGAGAAACGGTTATTGCTTAGACGTAGGTCTTGTAATGCAGCCCAATTACCAACGGAGGTGGGTAATACCCCAACAAAAGTATTGTTCTGAAGTTCGAGTCGTGTCAGATTGCTGAGATTGCCGATTTCGGAGGGAAGCTTGCCAGAAAAGGCATTATCATTAAGTCGTAGATCGGCAAGGAAAACAAGGTTACCAATAATAGGAGGCAAAGTGCCAGATAAGTTATTAGATTGAAGATTTAGCCGATTCAGTTTTCTCAGATTACCTAATTCAACTGGAATTCCTCCTTCTAGATAATTATTGGCTAGCTCAAGTCGCTCCAAGTTAATGAGTTGTCCGAGTTCCGGACTTATTGTGCCATCCAAATTATTATTTGACAAATTCAATTGTATCATGAAATCTAAGTTGCCTATTTCGGCAGGAATGGTTCCTATTAGATTATTACCTGCCAAATTTAATCTATTTAGAAGCTCCAAACTACCCATTTCGACGGGGATAGTTCCTGTTAGATTATTATCAGGGATTTCAAGACGTTCGACATTGCTGTTTCTACAGGTAACACCGTACCAATCACAGGGCGTTGTTTTTCTTAACCAGCCATCATTATGATGCCAGTCTGCGCCATTTGTAGCATTAAATATAGCTACCAGAGCTGTACACTTTGACTCTGGAATTTGTTGTTGATGTGAACAGTTGAAAGTTTGAGCCGTTATTGTTGATGTTGAGATCATGACTAGAAAAATTATGAGAAGGATATTTATTATATGGTGTGGAAGTGCTGATGTGTTATATAAACCAGAGTATGGTTTCATCAAACAGTAACCTCTGCTTTTTATTGATCCATTTTTACTATTTTGCAGCAAATTGAGCTATGTAGCAACAAGATTAAGGCAATTGCATATAAAATCTAGGTAGTGGTTAAAAGGTATCGAATATCACTAAGTGCTCCATCCGATAAGTAATCATGCAAAAACCTTGCGCCAGACGTAAGGTTTCTTGTTTTGATTCCAATAGTGTTTTGCCCATTCAATTGCGTCTACAATCTCATCAACGATCTGAAAACAGCGTCCTTTGAGTGCTAATGAGCGCAAGGTTTTCCACCAAGGTTCAATCAAGTTCAACCAGGGCGCATAAGTGGGTTGAAACAGAAACTGCACATGCGGGTGAGCCAGTGCCCACAGCAAAACATCGAGTGTCTTGTGGGTCGATAGGTTATCCAAAATGATATAGACCGTTTTATCAAGCCAAGTATCCGCCACCACATCCAAGAAGGTCACGAAGTTGGCACTGATTCGTCTACTATAGCAACGGGTTAAGGCTTGCCCGGTTGCGGGTTCAAAGGCTCCAAAAGTCCATGTTTTGCCACATCTGCCGTAGTCGGCTTCGACCACCTGAGGACGCTTTTCATCCCATCGAGGCGTGACATAAGTTTTGGCTGATGTGGGTCCCATTTCGTCCACACACAGCACATAGGCGTCGTCGGGTGGATTGCGATACAGGCTCACGATGGCCCCTTTTTTCCACAAACTGCGGATCGGGACTCTCACTGAAATAGGGTTTCTCCTGATACCATTTCAAGCCTTCTTGCTTCAGCACATCCTCCAATTGACTGCGTGAAATAGCGATACCTAGTGTCCGGTTGATGTAAGTCACCAACAAATCGAGTGTCCAATGACCAAATTCGAGGTCAAGGTGTTGTGGGTTCGTTTTAGCTGCTTTCACAATCTCACCCCGTTGCTGCTCGTCATAAACTAACGGGCGACCTTCACGCGGTAAATCCTCGACAAATGCCAGACTGCGATCATTGAATTGATGGACTTGATATTACACTGTCGCACCCGTTCGACCTATGTGTTGCACAATGTCTTCCACCCGCTTGCCTTCTTGAAATATCAGAATAATTTGTGCATGCTCTACGGCGCGTTGCGGTGCTGTCCGTGATCGACTAATTTGGCGTAACTTGGCTTCTTCGCCTTCCTTGAAGGCACGCAGCGATAACTTCTTGGGCATCTGATATTCCTTCTTTTTCACCACCATACCCTATTTTAGAATATTTACCGGATATAGCACTAAGTCGGACCTGTGAAGTATCAAAAAGTCGTGATAGGAGCGTAGCGAAATATTAGCCTTATCACAAGCAGGATTGACACATAGTGAAGTTGCCCAAAATCTGAACTGGCCGGTAGCAACGATACGAAAATGGCGGTGACATGGACAGAAAAAGGTCGGGAAGCGTTAGTGTCACAAATGGGACACCCAGTAAAAGGGGCATTATCGACATATTCTGAAAATTGAGAATTCAGATTAGGAGCTGGCGAGAAACTCATCCCGGTTGGGGAGCAAAAACAATTGAACCACAATTTCGTGCAGACCCATTGTGGCAGAATGCAAGGATTCCGAGTGTCGCAAGCATTGCACGCTATCTCAAACAAGAACTGCTAACCCGGAAGTATGAGAGACACAGTGAGTTGTCCCAAGCCCCCGTTCAAGTACAGGCACAAGTGCACAAGCTGTAGGAGATGGATGCCAAAGGCTATCAAAAAGTGGATCAAATAGGCTATGTGAGTTTAAGCAATCTCAATGATAGGTTGAGTTATGTACGACTCATCAGCGATCCGTGTTGGGTGGTTAAAGCGCATTGGCAACGCCATCCTTACATGGAAGACTACTAGTGTGCTTTACGGTTAGCTTTTACTCGATGGGACTTACCGCAAGCGATTCAAGTCGATCATGGCTCTGTCTTTATTGACAAGATGAATTGGTAGTTGAGCGATGTCGAGCAGCTCAAAGCAGAAGTGTGTCGCCTGAAGCGCGAGGCAGAGATTCTGCACCAAGAGCGTGACATCCTGAAAAAAACTGCATCGATATTCTCGCAAGATGCAAAGTGAAACGCTTTGAAGCCATTGAAGAGCGAGTTGATGGGATGTCAGTATCTTGGTTGTGTGAGGTGTTGCAAGTATCGCGTAGTGGCCATTACGCATGGTGTAGAATGCAAGCCGAGCCAACGCCAACACGAGGATGCTGTTTTGATCGAAGAAATCAGCTAGATGTTCCATGACAATCGCTATTGCTATGGATCACCCTGCATTCATGCGGCTTTGAAACAAACAGGGTATCGCGTAAGCGAGTGGCGTGTTTGATGCGTCAGACAGGGTTGCGTCCACGACGACACAAACATTATATACCAAGAACCCCTGTTGCTAACCCTGAGCATCCAGTCTTTGAGAATCGCTTAGATCGTGACTTTGAGGCACACAAGCCTGATGAAAAATGGATGGTGGACATCACCTATAGCGACACACATGAGGGGTGGAGGTATCTAGCAAGTGTGATGGACTTGTACTCGCGTCGCATTGTGGACATGGTGATGGCAGATCGCATGACAACGAATCTTGTTGATGCTGCTCTGAACATGGCGGTTGTCGAGCATGACGCACAACCAAGACTGCTGCACCACAATGATCGGGGCAGTCAGTACAACAGTAGTGACTACCAGCAACGGCTGAAAGATTTGAAAATGTATGTTAGCATGATCTGTCCCCATTGAGAGTTTTTAGGAAACATTGAAAACTGAATGTGCGACCTACTGCTTTGATTCACATGAGCAAACACGCATCGCAACAACCTTAGCAGATATAAAATAGTGAGCTTATTCACAACCTTAGCAGATGTAATCTGCCTCTTTTTTGTAATTTATATCCGCTAATATAATTTAGCAGATATTACTAAATTAGGCTACAATTCCATATGCGCCAATGTATTCACTACCATTCTATCGGGTTTTTCCATGACAACGATTGACTGCACTGCATACCCGCGCTTTAAACGTGTACTCTCCGAACATGATTTAACTGAAGTCTATACACTATCTGGGGAAGATACCGAAACGCATTAAATCATCTTCGCCAAGATTTGCAAATTTCATCGAATGTGCCTGTCATGGCAACAAACCTTGTACCGCCATCATGCATTGGTTCGAGACTATCTCGGTGTACAATCTTATGATGAGTGTGGTGAAATCATCGCCGAAACAGTAATACGAAAAGCCGTTCAATCAATGATGTATCCAGCAGACCTCATCAATGTTGCGATTGAAGAACTGATTCAGCAATCTTATCTCTTGCCCGCATTCAGCACATTCAACTGCCTTTCAATCCATATCCGTGCTCGAACACACAGATGAATACTTTCTGCTGTTTATGCTGACAAAATAGACTCAGACCACTGTTTTCATATTTTGGGTACTTGACAGATTTTATTCAGACTTTGTACAGACCCCATTCCGCTAACTGACAGAATACTCCTCTATTGTAGAAACATAGAACAAAATACTTTGAGGAGAAAGTTCACATGGTTACAATGCCCACCGTTTATGATGCAAGTCAAGTTGGTCAAATTTATGACCCTGATTTCCAACAAGCCTATGAAATGGGATTAGCCGATTTCCAGAATCCGGCTAGCAAAGATAGCCCTCGCGTACTGGCATGGTTGATTGATATGCAGGTTGATTTTGTCTTCCCTGCCCCAACAGGTCGCCTGACTGTGCCCAATGCCATTGAAGACACACGCCGCACAGTTGAATGGATGTATCGCAATGTACATCAAATCACACAGATTGCTGCTTCATTGGATACACACACACCTTTCCAGATTTTCTACCCAACATGGTGGAAGAACCAAAACGGGGAACATCCTCAACCCTACACAATTATCAGTGCAGATGACGTTCGCGATGGCGTGTGGATGCCTGTCACAGAACCCATCTGGTCAATTCGCTATCTTGATGAATTGGAACAATCTGGCAAAAAACAACTGATGATTTGGCCCTTCCACTGTATGGAAGGCACATTGGGACGTGCTTTAGTACCAGCAGTTTCGGAAGCCATTACCTACCACAGTGGCGCACGCATGGCACAACCCACCTACCTAACTAAAGGCACCATTGCCCACACCGAATTCTATTCAGTAGTGGAACCAGAGGTGAAATACAGCAAACACCCTGAAGGTGGCTTGAATACACGCTTCCTTGATATGGTCGCTAAATTCGACTTGATTTATGTTGCTGGTCAAGCACGTAGCCACTGTGTACTGGAAACCATGCAATCTGTGGTGAGGCACTTCGCCAACAGCCCTGAAGTCATTCGTAAATTGCGCTTCTTGGATGATTGCACCTCTTCGATTCCGGGCTTTGAACAAGCCACCGAAGACCAGTTGCAACAATTCGCAGCGCAGGGGATGCGCCTAGTCAAATCTACTGACCCGATCGGCTAAATCAAACAACACACCGTAGGGGCATGACGTGTCATGCTCTATATATAAGGAGAACCAACATGAGCAGCAACGATTTACAAGCACTTTTCCAAGCAAGCCAACAAAATGGCATGAGTCACCAATCCGTTGATTTGATGGTACAAAATTTGGATGGTCAAGCAGGATTAGGCTGTGTCGGCGCACAGGTCGATGATCTCAACACTGATGATGTCACACTACTCTCCGTCATACTTGATCAGAGTAGCTCGATGAGTAGTGTTCAGAATGATGTGATTGATGCCTTCAATGAGATGAGCCGTGCTTTGTCCGATTCCAAAGCCGCAGAAAGCATCTTGATGAGCGCATGGACATTTGACAATGATTCCAAACTCTTATTTAGCTACACACCCATTGATCAAGTTAAAGACCTGACCAACAACGAATACAAACCCGGTGGCGCAACTGCTCTCTATGACGCAACAATGGACGGGTTCACAGGCATCGTCGCTTATGGGCAGGATTTACGCAATAACGGCATCCGCACCCGTTCAATTGTCGTGGTGATTAGTGATGGCGGTGATAATGTCTCATCACATACCGCAGCATCTGTCAAAACCGTCGCACAGGATTTACTCCGTCAAGAGATTTACACGCTGGCATTTGTCGGTTTGGGTGATGAAACGTACTTCCGTCAGATAGCGACAGATATGGGCTTCCCAGAAATTCTGACAACAAGCAACACCTCCAGCGAAATCCGTCGCGCCTTGAATATGATTTCCGGCAGTGTAATTCGCACGAGTCAGGGGGTTATCGCTCCCAATAGCAACAGTTTCTTCACACCCTAGCAACTGAAACAACATGTAGGGGCGGTTTGTGAACCGCCCCTCAAAAGGATTAACACCGTATGAATACACTACATATTCGCGCAGGACAAATTATCGGCAGAGACCATATATTACGTCAGGCAAATAGCCAAGATGGATACGCACTCATCGAAACAGAAAAGCATGTTGTCGGCATTGTCTGTGATGGGTGTGGTGATGGCAAACACTCCGAAGTGGGTGCAAAGCTCGCAGCGAATTATCTTGCAGGACAAGCAACAGATTTACTTGCAGCCGGACATCTCATCGAAGAAATTCCTGATTTGCTCTATCCTCGTATGGTGCGATATCTGGAAGATTTGATCAGTCTAACTCAACCGCGTGATCGACTGGCATTTTTGCGAGAGCATCTGCTCTTCACCATTGTTGGGATCATTTTGGCTGATGATTATGGCGTGATCTTCACAGCAGGTGATGGTATTTATGCGGTTGATTCTGACGTTTGTGAAATCGACCAAAATAATGAACCCATTTACATTGCCTATGGTCTAATTGATCCTTCATTGCTTGGCGGATTATCCATTCCAAATTGCTTTGAAGTACAACGCATCAACCCAGATTGGCAACAGGTGATGATCTCATCTGATGGTTTTGAGACAGAATTATTTCCGGAAATCTGGGGATTAGCGCACCCGCGCGCTTTACAACGCAAACTCAATTTCTGGTCGAATCAAGAGCACCGCCTACGCGATGACACAACCCTCATCGCCATAGAGAAAGTTGATACCCATGCAAGTGACGATCAACAATAAGAAAGTACGGCTCAACACCAAAAATGTAATCGGTGTTGGTGGTGAAGCGACGGTTTTCAAGCACAAAGGTCAAGCTGTCAAAATTTATACTACGCCCGATGCACTACGGGATAAAAAGTTGCGAGCAATGCACACACTTGCAGCTAAACTCCCACCGGAAGTAATCGCACCCCAAGACCTTGTATTCGATCAAAATGGCAAACAGGTCATTGGCTTTACCATGCGTTTATTGGATAGCGAATACGTCGAAATTCGCAAATTGGCTTCTAAAAAATATCGCAGCATGACCGGTATCACAGCCCGTGATGTGGGGAATTTATTCCTCAAAGCAGGGCAAACTCTTGAGTGTATCCATCAAGTAGGCATGATCGTTGGCGACTTCAACGATCTCAACTTAATGTTCCACAGTAACGATGTGCTTTATATTGATGTCGATAGTTTTCAGTTTGATCAATTTCCCTGCCTTGTCGGGACAGAGGCATTCATTGATCCAGCACTTTATGGGCATGACCTCTCACAATCTCCACACTTCAAACCTGAAAATGACTGGTATTCGTTCGCGGTTTTGTTGTTCAAATCATTGTTACTGACTCACCCTTATGGCGGTGTGCATGATCGGGTGAAATTGCTCCCACAACGTGCCATGCAGCAAATCAGCGTATTTGATCCCAGCGTGAAATATCCGCGTATTGCTTATGCACCTGAATTACTCACAGATGAACTACACAATACATTTGAAGATTGGTTCAGCAATGGTTATCGCGGTGTATTTGATCTCGCTGCACTGCAAACGTATATTCACTCACTGAAAGTATGCCCCTCCTGTGATGCAACATATCCTGTCAATCGTTCTCATTGTCCAATGTGTGCTGCGGTTGTTCCAGTCACCGTGACACAAGCTGCCGCCAGCAAAACACTACTGCAAGTTCAGGGTGAGATTGTTGCATGGCAAGTTGCAGGTAGCATGATTCGCTTGATTGCACATGAAAATGGCAAAGCTGTTTACTATCAACTCAAGAGTATGTCTCTGATCAACAAGCTAGAATTATTCAATGCGTTGCCAACCGCCAAATACGCTTTCAGTGGAGATTACTTGATCGTTTCTCCTGCACCAGAAAGCGATGATTTGATGGTGCTAGATGTTTCCGGCACACAACCGACTGCCCTACTCAAAACCACCACCGAGCAATTCGGCAATGAAGATCGTGTCTTTGGCGCAAATCAACAAGCACTCTATCGTGTGGCAAGTGGTTATCTCATGCGTGGTCAATTCCGCTATGGTCAGTTAGTTGAACAGCCCATCATGGCAGTAGCTGAGAATCAAACATGGTTACAGGTTGATCCAGCATCTGAGCGCATTTTTGGCTATTTCCGTGCCTTCCGCGATTATACATACTGGCTGCTGAAAGATACTAAACGCTTCGATGTGCGTCTCTCGCCACTGGAGCAAACTGAATTCCTGATCGATATGCAGATCAAATTCGCTGCATCAAATGTGTTGATTATGCATCATACACAATTAAATGGTGTGGAACGCATCCGACTTGATGAAATCGATAACAAGGGGCGTTTGCTACAATCACTTATTATTAATGAAGTAAGCGACTTAATCCCTCTGGATGCCCATGCTTATGCTCAAAATGCGCTAGTCTATGCAACAGATAGTGGCATAGTCAACGAGCAGTTGGATACCCACGCATCCAAGACCTTCGAACAAACTGAGCCTGTCGTGCAACAAGGGGATCGCCTCTTCGCTTATGAGCGCGGTTTGCTCATACTTAGCGATAAGCGCGTACTCCACTTGACTGTTTAATCCGATTGTGGCTTAATCACATGGTTGATTTCAAAGAATGGTGTTTGCGCCATTCTTTTCCTTTGCCACATCATAGAAATGGTCAGCTATGGAATCGGGACTATCAGCGATCTTCTTTGGATTATCAGCCTCAGCTAGTTGGGGTGCTGCCGATTTTAGCGGGGGTGTTGCCACCAAAAACAATAGCGTATATAAGGTTATCATCATCTCGCAGATTATCGGTGGATTTTTGCTCTTAGCTCTAGCCGTTTTATTCGGTGAGCAAGTCAATTCGATACAAACCATCATCTGGGGAATCGTAGGCGGCTGTGCTGGTAGTATCGGACTCATAGCATTGTATCAAGGTCTTGCTGTTGGTCGCATGGGGATTGTTGCACCATTAACAGCACTACTTTCTGCTATTCTACCTGTCATTGTTGGGATGATATTGGAAGGATTACCAACATTTCAGCAGCTTATCGGTTTCGCTATTGCATTATTTGCTGTCTGGTTGATTTCCAGCAGTAGCAACGGCTTCACCATTCAACTACATGATTTGATTTATCCGATTATCGCAGGTGCGGGTTTTGGGTTCTTCTTTGTAGCAATTGACCAGATGAGTGAGGAAGCTGTTTTCTTGCCATTGGTTGCTGCGCGCATTGCCTCAATCTGCTTGCTGGCAACGATCTTTTTGTTGACCCAGCGCAAAAAAACCAATAATAAGCCAAGTTTGTCACTCCGATCACAATTGCCGATCATTGCATTGGCTGGCATTCTCGATACAGCCGGAAACACTTTTTTTGCATTGGCAACCCAATCTGGACGATTAGATATCGCTTCTGTTCTTGGGTCGCTTTATCCAGCGATTACTGTATTGCTCGCTTGGATTCTACTCAAAGAAGTCATCAGTCAACGTCAATGGTTAGGCGTATCAGGCGCTCTTATTGCAGTGGCGTTAATTGCCGTTTAAGCAGTAAAGATAATCTCTGCATTATAAATACTTCGCCAACAAGCACAATCAATGATCCAAATGACAGAACAAGACAACTTGAGTTTGGCGTTTCACCTGATGGGTACTCCATAAGCTCAGACAAGATGTATGGTTTTTTTGTCTCAACTCCTCAAATGAATCGCTGGCATCGCGACCTCCGGTGAAGCACAGTCAGCAAAGCGGTGACGCAGGGGCTCATCCCGCAAGAATGAGTCAGTAGAAAGGGTGTGAGGATTAGAAGTCTGCTGCTTCCGTGCCCGCCTCTACTAGCATGTGTTTCAAATAGCTCTGGAAATCCATCTTCTCGCCAACCAACCCTTGAATTTCACATTCCCCCAGTGTCTGTCCCTTGTGCAGCATCTGGAATGCTCGAATGCGCTGGTTGAGCATTGCCCCACCGTTTCACCCGCTAAGTTGTAGTCCAGATAGGTCAAGTGATATTAAATCAACGTGAGTTTTGTTTAAGCAACAGCAAGTTGTCTGAGAAATTGTAGATTGAGAGATGGCTTCTTGGGCTGATGGCAATAAGCGACCAACCCAGCAATCAAATTCACTATGAACCCCGTCAAGCTACGGTGTCGGGTATGCTCAATTTGTGAGATGTTCTTGAGTTGGTCATAGATGGAT
>JGI12316J15310_10000091_pt4 | contig 27948 bp, 28 predicted proteins | sample MarCyaLeptolynsp_FD_15310 | JGI IMG/M metagenome (IMG submission 15310)
CGGTTTAAGCTACGGTATTGCTCAAGATGTCACAGAAAACAATTGGCGAGGTAGTGAGGCATATCGCACAGAGTTACAGGAAATGGTGAAGTTAAGGGATCAGGCAATTGCTGCTAGCAGCGTAGGGATCACCATTGCTGATGCTCGTTTACCTGATATGCCCTTAATTTATGCCAATCCTGCCTTTGAAGTCATAACGGGTTACTCTCCTGCTGAGGTACTTGGTTATAACTGTCGTTTTTTGCAAGGAACGAAGACTAATCAACCAGCTGTTGCCGAACTTCGTGCTGCTATTAAAGCTGGAGAAAACTGCACTGTCACCTTACTCAATTATCGCAAAGACGGAACTGCCTTCTGGAATGAATTAACTATTTCACCCATTTATGATAATGACAACAAACTCACCCATTTTGTCGGTATTCAAGCTGATATTAGCGCTCGTGTTAGAGCAGAAGCTGCACTACGTTTAGAAAAAAATAAATCAGAAAGACTACTACTCAATATTTTACCCCAACCGATTGCCGAGCAACTGAAACAGTTTCAAGGTTCTTTAGCTCAACAATTTGATCAAGTCACAATTTTGTTTGCTGATATTGTGGGTTTTACCCCCCTGTCTAATCAAATGCCACCTTTAGAATTGCTCAATCTGCTAAATCAGATTTTTTCGGTTTTTGATCAATTGGCAGACAAACACGGAGTTGAGAAAATAAAAACAATTGGTGATGCCTACATGGTAGCTGGAGGTTTGCCTGTACCCCAAGATAATCATGCTGAAGCAATCGCAGACATGGCTCTGGATATGCAAAAAGCAATTACCAACTTCCAAGCACAACAAGGTAAATCTTTTCAAATTCGTATTGGTATTAACACTGGATTGGTAGTAGCTGGGGTGATTGGTATCAAAAAGTTTATTTATGATTTGTGGGGTGACGCGGTGAATGTTGCCTCGCGGATGGAATCATCAGGAGAACCAGGAAAAATACAAGTAACCACTGCTACTTATGAACTTTTGCAAGACAAGTTTATCTTTCAAAAGCGGGGTGCAATTCCAATTAAAGGAAAAGGAGAAATGACTACCTATTGGTTGATCAATAGAATTTAGAATTTAGAATTTAGAATTTAGAATTGGGAATCGGGAATTGGGAATTGGGAATTGGGAATTGGGAATTAGGAATTTCTCCCTCATCTCCCCAGCTCCCTCAGCTCCCCCATCTCCCTCAGCTCCCCCATCTCCCCAGCTTCCTCAGCTCCCCCATCTCCCCATCTCCCCATCCCCGGCATCACCTCACCTTCCGCAGGGTTATCGACAAACCATCTCCCAATTTAACGGCAATCAAGTCATACCATTTCTTTTGACTATCACTTTCCCAACAAAATTCTTGCTCTAGTGCTTCTCCCGTTTCTACCACTTCTACAAACTTCTCAAACAATCCTGAAGAGAGTTGATTCAGCAGTTTCTTTTGTTCTAATTTACTGTCGAAGTCTTCTTGTTTTTTTCCCAACAATTTGGCAAAGATGGGATTAACCAACAGATAGTGAAAGTCTTCGATTTCTCCAGTGACTCCATCCCTCACTACTTCCATTGCAGCCATACCATCTGTAGAATTGTTTAATATACTGGCAAGGAAAGCACGAGATTGGGAGAGAACTTCTGTCGTTTGTTGCTGTTGTTCTATTTCCTGTCGCAGTTGTTTTTTTTGCTGTTGTATATTGATTTGTGCTTGGATTCTCGCGACGACTTCTTCTGGTTGACAAGGTTTAGTGATGTAATCAGCTCCCCCGACTTGAAAAGCTTTGACTTTATCAGATACTTGATTTGAGGAACTTAAGAACATAATAGGAATGTCTGAAGTTTGTTGATCGGCTTTCAGAGTTGAGCATACTTGGTAGCCATTGATATCAGGTATATTAACCTCCAGTAAAATGACATCCGGTGGATTGTGGCGAACCCTTCTTAATGCCATATGGCTGTCAGTGGCACTATAAAGTTTGTAACCTTGCTTGTTCAAGGTATAGGTTAAAAAGTCGAGATTGTCAATAAGTTGATCAACCATGAGGATATTGCCTTTGGAGTATTCCTTTTGATAAGTATCGCTGTGTTCTATTTCTGGAATAATCTGTGTAATTGTGTTACTTCGTTCTAAGAATAAAGAGCGAAAGTTACTCTTTGTTACTTTTGCTTCTAATAAGTTGGATAGACACTTCCATAACCGGGAAGCTAAATCCTTAATATGTCCTACACTCAGATATAAGCTATCAGCGACGGCACTGTAGGTTTGGTTTTCCCAAGCGGCTTTGAGGATGGCTTTTTCTGACGAGGTTAGTTGTGTATCTAATTGGGATTGGAAGGTAGATTCCACCCAGGCAAGAGCTTCTTCAAAGATCATGTTCGCGTTAATGTGCTGTTACAAGGCTTTTAGTTTGTCTTCACCTTAAGCACCCTGATGTATCATTGGGACTTTGGACAAGGTTAGTTAGATGTTTATCTTTTGAGCCCCTATATATAAGACGTAAGCCAACAGCAAATCCTGACATTTTCGAGTTATACTAATTTCTCTCAATCGTGACCTTCTTATCCCAGATATAATCAGGGCTTGGGCTGGTTCTTATTGCCTCGACTATTGCCAAATAGTTTTAATAAAACTTAAAATAATGACCTTGCGATCGCAGTGCTTAAGCTTATTCAATGACCAATGACACTATTCTTAAGCAATATTCCTTACTTGCCGCAGGGTTATGGCAATACCATCTCCCAATTTAACGGCAATCAACTCATAGCTTGGCTTGTCGGTATCCGTTTGCCAAGGAAATTCTTGCTCTAGGGTTGCTCCGGTTTCCACCACCTGCACTAACTTGGCAAACAAGTCTGGAGCAAGTTGATTGAGCAGTTGCTTGGGCTCTGACTTACTGGTGAAGTCTTCTCGTTTTTTGCCGAATAGTTTGGCAAAGGTGAGGTTAACCAGCAGATAGTGAAAGTCTTCGATTTCGCCAGTGAGAGCATCCCTCACCACTTCCAGAGCTGCCATCCCATCTCTGGAATTGTTAAATACACTGGTAAGGAGAGCGCGAGATTGCTGGAGTATTTCTTTCGTTTGTTGATGTTGTTTGATTTTCTGTCGAAGAGTGTATTTTTGTTGTTGGATGGTGAGTTGAGCTTGAATTCTGGCGACGACTTCTTCCGGTTGACAGGGTTTGGTGATGTAATCAACTCCACCAAGTTGAAAAGCTTTGACTTTATCAGATACTTGATTTGAGGAACTTAAGAACATAATGGGAATGTCTGAAGTTTCTTTATCAGCTTTCAGAGTTGAGCAGAGTTGGTAGCCATTGAGCTCTGATATATTAACCTCCAGTAAAATAACATCCGGTAGGTTGTTGCGTACTGTTGTTAATGCCATATAGCTGTCAGTAGCAGTGTTAACTTTGTACCCTTTTTTTGTCAAAAAAAAGCTTAAGAAGTCCAAGTTGTCAATGAGTTGATCAACGATAAGGATATTGCCTTTAGAGTTTTCTGCGAGATAGGTATGGCTTCCTCCAATTTCTGGAGGAGTGTGTCTGAGAGTAGTACATTGTTCTAGGAGTAAATAGCGAAAGTTATTTTTAGTTACTTTTACTTCTAATAAATCAGAAAGGTGCTTCCATAATATAGAAGCTAAATCTTTAATATGTCCCACACTTAGGTATAAGTTATCAGCAACGGAACTGTAGGATTCGTGTTCCCAAGCAGCTTTGAGGATTGCTTTTTCTGGTGGGGTTAGTTGTTTATCAATTTTGGATTGGAAAGTAGATTCCACCCATGCAAGTGCTTCTTCAAAGATCATGTTCCCGTTAATGTGATGTTGCAAGACTTTTGGTTTGTATCCACATTAAGCACCCTGATGTATAGTTGGGACTTGGGACAAGATTAGATGTTTATCTCTTGTGTCCCCTTATATATAAGAAGTGTCCCAACGGCAAATGCTGACATTTTTGAGTTAGAGGATTTTTAACTAGTGCAGTGCGGCGGAAATAAACCATCAGTTAAAAAAGGTGAAAAAGCTTACTAAAAAACTTTCTTACCTTGGAGCCTCCTGTTCCCCTCCTTGGAGGGGTTAGGGGTGGGTTGGTGCCTTCTGCCTTCTTGCACTAGTGATACTAGATGTTTTGGCAGTTAGAAGATTTTGCTTTTGTGTTCCTAAGATATTTATGGTGAAAATTGTATACAAAGATACAAAAAATAATCGTAAAAGTACGAAAACAACGAGTATGACAGTAGGGTAGATGAATCTGGAAAATTCCAGCTCTTGTCTAATATTTACTCAGACAAATTAGCAGCTTAAATTTACTGTAATGCTAAATAAGTCAACTTTTAAACTTTGAGTTGATAACCCGACTTTTCCGACTTTAGATCCGACTTTTCCGACTGACACAGATGAGGAAGGGGTGTCACGATATAAACATCAAAAGGATGCAATTTGGATTGAGCACCGAGTTTCTGCTTCAGGAAAATATAGGTGCAATCAATTCCAAGATAGCTATTCATTGGGATGGACTAAATTATTCAGTGGGATAGAAATATAGCCGACAAAGCTGTGAGCTACCCATTGGAAAACCTCTATTAAAGAGAACTTTGGCAAATCAGCCAGGTAAAACCTGAGCAGTTCAATACGTTCAATTGTTGTCACTAAAAAAATGGTCAATTATTTAGAACTTATCAACATAAAACCGCTATTGGCTGCTACGTCTGGCCGACCTGAAATTGTAGTGGGGATAATTGATGGCCCTGTAGAAGGATCTCATCCCGATTTGCAGGCTGCTTCTCTAACTGCTCTCCCTGCTGCACCAGAGGTGATTTGTCAAACAAAAGAGAGTATAGGCTGCGTCCATGGCACCTTTGTGGCTGGTATTCTCTGTGCCCAACGGGGTTCTCAAGCTCCCGGACTATGCCCCGATTGTCAGTTCTTGGTGAAACCAATCTTATGCGATGCGGCAGATTTGGAGCAATGCCCCAAGGTTACCCCTGAGAATCTGGCTTCTGCTCTCAAGGAAATGATCGATGCTGGAGCTAAGATTATCAATCTTAGTTTGGGTCTGCCCACCACGTCGCTCCAAGAGCAACCTTTTCTCCAGGAGGCTTTCGACTATGCCCTACAAAAAGGTGTCTTAATCGTCGGAGCTGCTGGCAATCAAGGTCGGATCGGGAGGATTGCACTGTTTGACCATCCTTGGGCGATTCCAGTTGCTGCTTGCAATCTGCAAGGAGAATTGCATTCTAAATCAAATAGCGGCATATCGGTAGGGAAATCGGGACTTAGGGCACCAGGAGTCAATGTTGTCAGTACCTCTTCTAGTGGCGGATATATGCAAATGACTGGCACTAGCGCTGCTGCACCTTTTGTCACTGGAACCGCTGCCTTACTATGGTCTATTTTTCCCAAACTTACAGCAGGAGAGCTTCGTCGAGCTATCCTCCGTCCCGATATCCGCCGCAAAAGTATTATCCCGCCTTTACTGAATGCTGAAGCTAGCTGGCAGATGCTATCAGGCAGGGCAAATTACTAACCAGCTTTGCAGTCCTTATAAATATAGGACGAAGAAGCAATTTCACTCAAGCCAACAGGAGTAAAAATGATTACAGAGCAAGTTCAATCACCTGAAGTCCAAACGGCAGAACCTAATACCGAAGCAACGACTCAAGCGGTAGCAGCACCAACTGCTGTAGCCATTGCGCCAGCAACCATACCAAATTCACCCGTTACTTTAAGTGTGACAACCCCAACCATAACCCCTCAAGAGTGCGATTGCGATAACGGCAATACTGCTCCCGCACCACCTCCCACCCCAATTTATAGCCTGGGCAAGATTCAAGCAGCTTTTCCTAACACCAGTCTGGAAAAAGAATTCGACGCTGCTGCCAAGGCAATTGGAGCTCAAGGACCCCGCGATCAACTTTTCTACCAAGTTCTCAGCCAAGGGGAAAATATCGATATAGCCAGGAACATCTGTTTCATCTTCCAGATCGATAGTATTGATACCTATATTCTTAAACCCAGAAGTTTCGTCGAGCTAGCTCAGTTCATAACTGCCTTGGATGTGAGCCTGAAAACACCTCTAGATAGAATTATTGGCATCAAAGGTCCCCTAGCTCCCCCGGAGATGTGTAATGGCCTTCAATTGCCTATGGTAGTAGTCAATAATTCCTTAATCACTAATAAGAGTGAATTTGTTGGGGCGATCATAAGTGCAGCTGAAATAAGTGCAGCTGAAAGGTCACAAGTTACCTCTCAAGTGTCAGAAGTTGTAGCCCAAAGCGTCTTAGATATGATACTGGGGTTAACCGATAACACTGGAGCAACAGACGAATACCGGGCGATTAACTATCTAGCGGTCAGAGACTTGTGGATCTACGAGATAACAGCTCGGATGCTCGCTCCTGATCTAACCCCTGGAGGTTTCCAAGGTGTCTATTACCTGGTTGGGGTCACTGCTCAGTTAGCGAATGTCCAAGGAACGCGCCGGATTGTTAATGTTATCTTCCAATACAGACAGCGGGACACTAGTCAGTCAGCTTATTGGTTCACTACGGTTGATGTTACAGGATTATACCCGTTCTTAGTCAGCAAGTTGGCACCTTATTATCCTGGTCCATAGCAAGCTAAGACGCATTTAAACTACTTAGTCCTAATCTCCGCATCAGTACTAATTGATAATTTAAATGCACAACAGCTTATTGACCTGACTGTTCCTAGGAGTGGGCAGCATTCTCGCCCCCTCTACTCCTTAGAATCAAGAAACTCAGGAGTTGCAGTCAATACCAAGAGAGCAAAAATAACATTTCCTCTTCCCGAATAGATCGAACATCAAGTCCAAAGGGACAAAATAAACTAGACGATGACTTTACTACAACCAACAGCTGCACAGAGCCTCAGAACTCCTACTGTGAGTTCTTATGCAGAGGAACCAATTGTCAACTGGGAGTCCTACGCAAATATTGTACCTCAAGCCTGCTCCTGTGATGGAGAAAACCCATCTTCTGGCGAGGGCGATAGTAGTCCTCCCACCTATATCTACACCAGCAATCTTGGACAGATTAGACCTGTTTTTCCCTCTTTGACGATAGAAAAGGAATTCTCTCAGGTCGCTCCTCCGGTTTCTTCTGGCATTCCCTTGCCAGATGTATTGTACGACGTTCTCTCTCAGGCAAAAAACTTATATCTGGCACGAGAAATGCGCTGGGTTTACAGTATTGGCAACACCGAGACCTACATCATTAAGCCTGTGTCGGATGAGCAGGTTCTAGCCCTTGTTGCGGCTAGCAAGCCAGTTCCACAGGATAAACCGTTTGCATCAAGCTTAACCACAATCATTGGCATGGGTGGGTCTGTAGCGACCCTAGCAGCGTGCGGAGGGCGTGAGTTAACCATTGTTTCTCTGAGTAAATTATTTTGGAGTAACTACCAGAAATTTTTTGATGCGGTCAAAAATTCTCTCCTCAGGCTCTTCAGGATTACCGATTTCACAACAGTTCCCCAATATTTTGATAGTCAAATCTTACAAGTAATCAGCCAGTTATGGCAAGCAGGACTAAATCTAGGTAATGCAGACAATTACAGGGCAATCAACTTTGTACTCACTCGATATCTGGGTGTATATCACAATGCCTACAGTATTTTATTCCCTCTATCACCCGAGACTCCATCACCCGAGACTCCATCACCTGAGCCTCGATTACCCGAGCCTCAATACAAATTGGTAGCAGTGGAAGCAAAGCCATCTATCCTGCAAGGAGATGGGAAGATTTATGACGTTATCTTCACCTATCAGCCTATAAACAGCGGACAAACCAAAATGTGGTATTGCCAAGTAGACCTCAAGACAGAATTTCCTTACCTAGTTATGCCGATGGGCGAATACTTATATCTATAACTAGGAAACATACGCGAAAGAAGGCTTGCTTGACTACCTAGCGAAAGGAATAGATCGATACATAGTAGCATCTCTGCTAGGAAACAGAAGCAGAACCAGGCTTGCTTGATTCTCAAGGATTGCCCTGCGATTTATGAGAACAAGACAAGAAAGCTATTTTTTAACAGGATAGCAAAAACCAAACGACAAAATCAACAGGAATCGTTATGAACACACAATTCAATTTCACTGCAAACCAGAGTCTCAATAGCAATGCTGCTGCACCCAGCATTGAGGGAGCGCTCAATATTGGATGCCTCCTGAAGTGTGGCTCTGGTGTGCTCAGTTGCATTCAGTGTGGAACCAATCTGGGTTGCTGGGCTACCTGTGCTGGTCCCCAAGTGGTCAGCTGCGTTAGCGACTGTTTCTAATCATCACTAGGATGGATAGAAGCCGCGAGCTTTAAACACCTGAGACACAGATAACCAAGATCTGCCTCAATAACTCTTAGCGGGGAAAAGACCCTCATTTATTCCGGGGGTCTTGACCCCCTAATTGAGGAAATCATTGAGTTAACGAAGTAACAGTTAAGCAAGAAATCGCTATGAACAAACTACCAAACTTTACTGCGGAGCAAAGCCTTGTATCTCCTGGAAACCAGCATAGTGGTAGGGCAAGCGCTGCCCCTGCGGCTCCGGAGGTTGAGGGAGCGATCAATATTTGGTGTATGGTCAAATGTGCTGGCTCCACCGCCTTAGGATGCGCTTATTGCTTGACCAACCCAGTCTGCTGGGGGTTTTGTGCGGGGCCTGGAGCGGTGAGCTGTCTGAGTAAGTGCAGTTAGCAACCTATTGGCAACAGCTGTAACCGAGACTGGTCTGCGAACAGGGTTGACTGTTGGCTCAGCTGTCAGCAGTCGCCCTAGTAATCCTGCAGAGATGGAATAGCTGTCTCTGCAAATGGCATTAACGTTATTAACTAAGGAGATTAATTGTGACCAAGTTAACCATTCCTCGCTATGCCCCCATATGGCCGACAATCCTGCGATTTAATACACATCTAGTAAAAGTTCTACAGTCTGAACCTAAACCAGCAAAAGTTCTACTGTCTGAACCTAAACAATATGTAGAGATTCCGCACAAAGATGATATTGAGTTTTCTACACAAGACTTTGACTTTACGGTGGCATTCTGGGTCTTTGTTTCCAAGAAACAACACGATATGAATGGTAACGAAAACGCTATCGTTGTGAAGTGGTTAGGAACTGGAAGATATTCTTATGGAATCAGTTACTTAAATACGCAGGCGGATACTCCTTCCAAAAATACGAAGGCGGATACTCCTTCCAAAAATACGAAGGCGGATACTCCTTACGAAGGAAAAATCATTGCAAGGAGCTTCGATGGAACGAAGGAGTTATCGGTTATCTCAAAAAAGCCAATTAACGATGGCCTATACCACTATATTGCTTTTGTAAGAAAGAAAAAAAAGGATGAGGATAAGGTAGAACTTCAGTTATATGTTGATGGAGAGTTATCGGCGGCAACTAATGAAGACAACCTCGGAGATACAACAAACGAATCTCCACTCTATTTGGGACGGCGTGGCGATGGGAAAAATTATTTCTCAGGATCTATCGGTCGGTTACTGATTTTTAACAAGGGCCTGGATCAGAAGGAGATTAAGATGTATATGAAGCAAAGCACCTCTTTGTTACCCTGGGACTCTCCATCAATGCTGAGCAAGGAAAATGGCCTAGTGGGGGATTGGCGTTGCAACGAAGGTTACGGCGCGATCGCTTTCGACTATGCTAAGGGCAACAATGGTCTCCTACGGGGAGATAATGACCGGGAAGTTCAACCAGAATGGATAACCTCGGGCATATCCACTCAACTTGAACTTTTCACAGATAGCTCAAGAAAACACTCCAAACGAGCAGCAAATTCGGGAGGGTCAGACATACCTCCTCAATTAAAAGCTTCATCATTCTCGGTAGTTATCTAATCGTCCCTAGCGCAATCACAGATCTTGTAGGGTGCGTTAACGCAGTGGACGCTGCTGGCGAAATTAACATTCCGAAATATTGGCAACGAGACCAAAGTTTTTCTAGCCCCCCAGCCCCCAATTCTGGGGGAGCCCGGACTCAAAGTCCCCCAAAATTGCGGGATTTAGGGGGCTTTCAGCCATTTGACTATATTACGAAATATTTCGCCAGCAGCGTCACGCAGTGTAACGCACCGCCAATCGGTTACAGGAAGAGCGATCTGCTTACAGCAGTATGATCGCAAATCTTGTAGTGTGATCGCGGATCTTTTAGGGTGCGTTAGCAGGGGAGCAATCTATCAATAAAATAGATAATCTTTGCTCCTGGGTAACGCACCGTCAATCTAATACAGGAAGAGCGATATGCTTGCAGTATCTTGCTTGCGCTATCCTTAGGTTTATTGATTTCAATCCCATAGCCTTTGAATAGAATAAGCATCAAGCTTGATATCTTGACTAACCAAAATAAAAGAAAAGCATGAGTATCTACAATATATTTCATTTTACATATATTCAGCCAAATCTTCTAGTGATTCATCAAAATCATCTGACATAATAATTTGACCGGCCCAACTACCATAACCATGAGCAGTTTTCATACTTGACTGAAATTGTTGATTATTGGGATATTTTTCTCGTAAATATTCTGCATAATGCAACAGTTCCATTTTTAGAGATTCAGGCAAATTCATAACGACTTTCCATAAAGCTAGCTCAGTATTCATAGGCGGATATCATAAGTGGCACTTTATATATGAGCGCACACTTTTCCCATTATAAAAAAATTATAGCAAAAAAATAGCAAGGTGATAACCAGACTTTTCCGACTTTATGATCCGACTTTTCCGACTGATGGAGTGGGGTGAAGGGAGTGATGATAAAGACATGAAATAGATGAGCTGGGAAAGCGCTCAAATCATAATACGAAAAAATTCCAGCAAGCGAAGAAATAAGCTATGAACACTATCAACAACAATCCTCATCCTGTATTATTGATTCCTGGTTTAACAGGAACAAGGCTCAAAACAAAAAAAGGTAGTAACACAGATTATGATTTGTGGCTCAACCCTAAACATATACTTCTTAGTAATCAGGAGAGCTTAAATTTGGATGAAGCTTCTGAGCAGGAGCTGTTGGAGCTGCAAGCCTTTGTTGGATGGGATCAACCTAAACATGAAATTTCGTATCAATCAAAAAGTTTACCTTTGATTCCCTCACGATGGTGGCGTAAAGAAATGAGTTTGAATAGGGACAATGGAATAACTCCTCTCAATAATCCTGATTACAATAGACCCCGACAAGGATTAGACGCAATTGCAAATTTGGCTCCAAATTCGATTTTCCAGGAACGCACTCGGTATTTTGAAGCTTTAATAGACAGATTGAAAAACAATGGATACACAGATAGTAATTTAAAAGCAGCTCCCTATGATTGGCGAACAGCTCCAAAAGGTTTGATTGACCGATATGACTATTTTAATCATCTCCAACAGATTATTGAGCAATTATACACTCAAAATAATTCAACACCGATTGTAATCATAGCTCACAGTTTGGGAAATCGCATCACTCAATATTTATTACAGACCATTAAAAATAATCCGAATCTAGGGCAAACGTGGATAGATAAGTATATTGCACGGTATATTGCCGTTAGTCCGCCTTGGCTAGGTGCACCAGCTTCTATTAGTCATGTGGTTACAGATAGCTTGACACTCGGTCCGATAGTTTTAAAGAAGATGAAAAAGGTAATACAGAGCTATAGCGTTATTCCTTGGCTATTTCCTGTTACTGAAGCAGAGTATCGATATTTTAACACCGAAAATTTTGCCTTCCTCAATAATGACAGCAATCCTCTAACTATTGAAAAAACATTACAAAAAGGAGGAGCCAGTAGTACCGAGCAATATTCGACTAAATATTATCTCAATGATGAGAATTTTAGTGGTTGTAGTTCTGTCTTTGGCAGTTGTGCTGTAGAATGCCCTCCGGTCAACCAACTAGATGTTTTTTATGGAACAGGTTTTGATACAGAAGTTGGAGCTTACTATTCTTATTCTAAAGAAAAACTTCGTATTGATAGACGTGCAGAATGTGCAGATCCAAATTTAACCGTTAAAAATGGGATTCGATTAGAAACTGTTAAAACTAAACAAACAATTGATGGCACAATCAATTCAGGAGATGGAATAGTTCCTTATGGAAGTTTAGTATATTTTAAGCAATGGCAAAGTACTAATTCCCAAACTCAAATAGATGGGCACGAGTTTCAAGATTGTAAACATACTGAAATTTTATTCAAGGATGAGTTTCAACAAAAAGTACTGAGTTTATTAGGAATTAGAAATATCTTGTAAAATATATTTAGTGCGATTGCCTTCGGCACTACCGGAGCCAATCGCAGCTTTTGTAGGTTGGGTTGAGGCAACGTAGGCGTAAGCCTTCTGGCAGAGTAACCCAACATTCGATAACATTGCGTTGGGTTACGAAGAAAGCTAACCCAACCTACGGTAAACTATCAAATGTAAAAGCGATCTGCTTGCACCAGCTTGCTTGCGCTATCCTTAGGTTTATCAATTTCAATAATCCCATAACCTTTGAATAGAATAAGCATCAAACTTGACATCTGTGCTAATCACAATAAGAGAGTGATTCATAGCTTGAACAATTAACATTCTATCAAAGGGATCGCGATGATTTGATGGAAAAGCAAGTCCTGAATATAACTCAATATCTTTATCGACAAGAGGTAATATTTGAATATTTAGATATTGCAATTCTTTAAGTAAATCTTCAATAGGTCGATGAATTTGTAATTTACCGATATTAATTTTAATAGCAATTTCCCAAAGACTAACGATACTCAAATACAAATATTCTTTGGCATCAATAATATTTTTGGCTTTAATTGCTAAATTAGCATCACCTTGTAAATACCAAAGAAAAGCATGAGTATCCAAAAGATATTTCATCTTACATATATTCAGCCAAATCTTCTAGTGGTTCATCAAAATCATCGGACATAATAATTTGACCAGCCCAACTACGATAACCATGAGCAGTTTCCCTCCTTGACTGAAATTGTTGATTATTGGGATATTTTTCTCGTAAATATTCTGCATAATGCAACAGTTCCGTTTTCAGAGATTCAGGCAAATTAATAACGACTTTCCATAAAGCTAGCTCAGTATTCATAATTGTTGTTAGACATCACTGATTTGATAATTATATGTAGTGCGATTACCTCCGGCACTAGCTTGCGCGATCGCAAATCTTCTAGGGTGGGCAAGGGGCAAGTTTACCAATAGATTTATCAAATACCCCCCTTTCCCCTTGCCCACCACATTACTCCGTTTGACTTACTTCTATCTCTAAAGGATACATTGGGCGTATGCAATACGCCCCTACAGTTTCCACAAAATGATGACATGTAACAGCATTATCAAATGCAACTCAACCAAAGGATAGTTCAAATGCGTAGGTTGGGTGGATATTATAAGTGGCACTTTATATATGTGCGCACACTTTTACCATTATAAAATGATAGTATCAAAAAACAATGATGAACACAACATCAAGGCAAAATAGAAGATAGACAACCGTATCCATTAGAACACTCAATGATCGCCAGTCTCGACTCTCTCCTAACCAGTTCCCCAGAAATCCGCCACGGCAGACTTTGCATCGCAGGCACTGGCATCACCGTACACCGCATCGCCATCTGGTACAAACTCGGACACAGCGCCGAAGAAATTACTCGCCAATATCCTCATCTCTCCCTGGCTGGCGTTTATGCTGCCCTTGCCCACTACCACGCCAATCGCACTGAAATTGATGTTGAAATCGAAGCGGACGAAGCCCAAGCCCAACGCTTGGAAGCGCAATATGCTCGGAAGCGGCAGGTACTACAATTTATCAGCGTTCTCTCTACTGAAGAAATGCAAAACAATCTCGAATTCTTAAGCAATTGGGACTGATAGGTATCAGGTGTTAGTGCGATCGCAAATCTTGTAGGTTGGGTTGAGGCAACGTAGGCGTAAGCCTTCTGGCAGAGTAACCCAACATTCGATCACATGGCGTTGGGTTACGAAGAAAGCACTCCCCAACCTACGGTAAACTATCAAATGTAAGAGCGATCTGCTTGCACCAGCTTGCTTGCGCGATCGCCGTTCTTGTAGATCTTTGGCTAGTTGCAAATCAGTACTTAAGTTACAAGCGGCTCCAGTCTGGCTAGAACTTCATCAACAAACTCTGGGGGAGCTTTTTCAACGAAGCCTGCAACTCTTGCACTACAATCTACTGCCCTCAGCTGATCGACAAGTACGACACCATGAGTCTGCATTGGTGCTGGCAGTTCCACTTCAAATGGCCATCCCTTCTTTTGACTGGTAATAGGACAAACCAACACAATTTTTGAAATCCGATTATAGCCTAAAGGCGAGATGATTATTGCTGGGCGGTAACCAGCCTGTTCGCTACCAGTGCGCGGATTCAGTTCCAGTCGGATAATATCACCACGAGACGGGATGTGCCCATTGATTTTTACCAACTTTCATCTCCCACAGACTCTCCCCAATCTAGCTCATCATGCTGCATCTGGGGTGTTACATCTTTGAGTAGTTCATCAAGGGAATACTTTGGTCGTGCCGTTGAAAGAATAATCTTATTGTCCTCAGTAGAAATAGTTACTAGAGCGCCTTCGTGCAAGTTCACCTGTTGAACAATCACTTGAGGAAGTCTGACTCCAAGGGAGTTGCCCCACATGCCTACTTTTTGGGTAATCATAACTGATAATATAAGCACTTGTTTATACATTGAATATACCACAACTAACTCGACAATGCCAATTAGGCAATATCCTTAGGATTTACGTCTGATGTGGATTAGCTTAAATCCTTGTTGGGTCAAGGGAACAGGGAACAGAAGGAAAATTCACCAAAAATTAATTCTTAATTATCTCAGGCTTCATCAAAAGTTCATATAAACTTCTTTCAGCGCGATCGCAGATCTTGTAGGGTGTGTTAACGCAGTGTAACGCACCGCCAATCTGATACAGTGCGATCGCTTTCTCTCAATATACAAGGTTGGGTTGAGGCAACGTAGGTGTAAGCCTTCATGCGCAGAGTAACCAAACATTCGATAACATTGCGTTGGGTTACGAAAAAAGCACTACCCAACCTACGATTAACTATCAAAACAACACTATTGGCGAGTTTTACTTACGAATTAAATATCTCAGCTCTCTTTCTATTCGCAAAAATGAGATGCTCCTTATTACTTTTGCTCCAGAGGAAGAAAGAACCAGAAAGGCACAGAGGACACAAAGAGATTTTGGTCAAAAGTCACATAATTTTATTCTTCTACTTGCCACAAATCACTGCTTAAAGGTTCATCCAGAATTTTCTTCGCTCGCAGCACTAAAATCAGCCTTCCCAATAGACTGATTTCTGGAGCTTCTGGAAACCACTGAATTTCTAACTCTCCTGATTGCTCGATCGCAAAATAGCTATCCCTGTTCCATTCACAATTGTTGCGGTCTAGGACTAATAATACTTGATCAGGTTTGTTACTCGGTTGACTAGGTAGCTGATTAGTGTTACATAAAATCACCACTGGGTCTTGTGCCTTCCGAACTACTTGCCAGCCCGGTATGGCAACTAAAGCTTGTTTGCCAGATGTCTGAACTATGCCAAAGGAGCCGGTAGGCTTAATAGTAGCAGCAGTTTTCCAGTCAGCTATTGTTAGTGGCAACTGACCAATCACCGGCAATAAACGGGGCATAAAATCGTCAGCTTCGAGGCGATAGAAAGGTAATCTGGGAGGTTGATGCTGGTTAGCGCCAACACCTTCCGTCAGTAACTGCTCAATTTGTTGCCGTGCCTCTTGGCTATGAGCAAACATTAAACCCCGTGCAATTAAACGAGAGCGTTCCGGCAAACTATTGTGTTGTCTAGCAACTTTCCAATACTGATAGGCAACAACGTCACCGGGATGATGAGAAAATCCTTCTGGTGGGTTACTTCGACGGGAAAACTCTTTGAGAGCTTTAGCAACTTCACGAGCTCCCTCAGAGTCAAGGTTTCTGGCAACGATAAACTCAGCCGCAGCCGCTCGTTCTGGTTGAGTGAGAATGCGCAACTCATACAATGTATCCGAGCCAGTACGTTCAAAACGCGATCGCACATTCTCTGATACTCCCACTTTCATCAAGGTATCGTGAACTTGAGCAGCTACAATCACTTGATTTTGTTGGATTGGCTCAAACCCAGTTGCTTCAAAAATTACCTGAGCACTATACCCCGCTTTTTGGAGCTGTTGACAAGCCTTGCCCCATGCAACCCAGTTACTTTCTTTGCGCCGCAGCAATTGCAGCAATTCTTCAAAATTGACATTCACCGAATCGGTTTGAGGGCCACCATCAGAAGTGCCTGGTGTAATTTCAGTCATTTCTCTTACTTAAGATGTTAATTTATTTAGAGTTATGATTGTGAGATACAATGCATTTCTAATACTGATACTATCAGCTAGCAGTTAGTCAACAACTAGTCCGTTTTCCTCTCACTGCTAAACCCTACAGGTTATAACGAGAGTATCCAGCGGTAAAAAAGATGAGTTTAGAGCGACCGCAAAAACCCAAGATTTTGGTGGTAGATGACGAACCGGATAATCTCGATTTGCTCTACCGGACTTTTCGCCGCAACTTTGAAGTATTCAGAGCTGAAAGCGGAGTTGAGGCTTTATCGGTTCTGGCAACTGAAGGAGAAGTAGCAGTAATTATTTCCGATCAGCGGATGCCGCAAATGAAGGGAACGGAATTTTTGAGCAAAACTGTTCCCCAGTTTCCTGACACGGTAAGAATTATTTTGACGGGTTTTACTGACGTAGAAGATTTAGTTGAGGCAATTAATTCTGGGCAAGTATACAAATACATCACAAAGCCTTGGGACGCCAGAAATTTGATAGAAGTCGTAAAAAATGCTGCCGAAAATTATCAACTGCTTAAGCAACAGCAAGAGGAAATACATCTAGCCAATACCCAAAAAGCACTGTTAGCAACTATTTTGCAAGTTGCTCAGGATGCAAGTAGTAATGCTTCTTGCCTAATAGCGATCGCTAAACCTTTTGCTGAAAGTTTTGCAGCAGACTGTTGTATTTTACAGTTAGTCAATGATAATCAACTGGTTGCTGAGCAGGGAAATTACACAAAACTGGAAACAATAGAAAACTGCCTAGAAAAAGACCCCCTTATCCCAGAATTGCTCAGTAATCGGGAAATGATAATTTGGACGAATACTCTTCCTGTCAAATCTCCCGATGTTAACGAATATTACCAAAAGACTGGTATTAAGATGCACTTGCTTGTCCCGGTACTCTACCGAAGTGAAGTGGTAGCAATTCTATCGCTCCAGTGGCAGGAAAAAATCAAGCCTCTTCCAGAGGAGCAACTCCAACTTATTCATCTATTGGCGCAGCAGGTTGGTTTAGTGCTTATGATAACTCGTTCTTTGTGACATACCTCTGAAGAAACAAGGCAGGAGGCAGAGGGCACCAACCCACCCCTAACCCCTCCTTGGAGGGGAACAGAAGGTTTAAAGGGAAGCTGACTTGTTTCTCATTTTCTTTTTCGACGTGGTATTTTACACTATTGCAAGAGTGCCTATTGCCTATTGCCTGCGTCGTAAGATGCTTGTTACTTTGGAAAAAACGAAGAAGTCAGCACCTCCTCTGTTACGTCTGCTGAACTATGGTAAAAAATATCGTACTTTGATATGGCAAGCGATCGCTTGCTCGATTCTCAATAAAATATTTGATCTAGCACCACCAGTTTTAATCGGTGCAGCGGTGGATGTGGTAGTTCAGCAACAGGACTCCTTCATCGCTAGACTAGGAGTAAACGATACTTTTAGCCAACTTTTGATTTTAGTCTTTCTCAGTTTCCTTATCTGGGGATTAGAATCTATTTTTCAATATGCCTACAACCGACTATGGCGCAATCTAGCACAGGTAATTCAGCACGACTTGCGTCTAGATGCCTATGAGCATTTGCAATCCCTGGAACTAGCTTATTTTGAGGACAGCAGTACGGGAGGGTTGATGTCCATTCTCAGTGATGATATCAACCAACTCGAACGCTTTTTGGATGTGGGAGCTAATGAGATTCTCCAGGTAAGCACAACGGTGCTAATTATTGGTAGTGCCTTTATGGTACTGGCTCCCAATGTCGCTTGGATGACCATTGTCCCCATACCTTTGATCCTCTGGGGTTCCATTGCCTTCCAACGTCTATTGGCTTCTCGCTATGCTGAGGTTAGAGAACAGGTAAGTCTACTTAACGGACAATTGTCCAATAATCTCACAGGTATCACCACAATTAAAAGTTTTACTGCCGAAGAGTATGAATTAGGCAGAATTACTGCTCAAAGTCAAGCTTACCGGCTCAGTAATCGCCGAGCAATTGCTCTTTCCGCTGCCTTTGTACCCTTGATTCGGATGATCATCTTGGTAGGCTTTACCAGTATTTTGCTCTTTGGTGGCATGGAAGCAGTCGCAGGCAGGCTATCTGTAGGTACATACAGCGTCTTAGTATTTATGACTCAGCGCTTGCTTTGGCCGTTAACACGCCTAGGTGATACTCTTGATCAGTACCAACGGGCCATGGCTTCTACTACTAGGGTAATGAATCTGCTCGATACTCCCATCGCCGTGCGTTCAGGAGATATTACCTTGCCTGTAGGTCAAGTACAAGGGGAGTTAATATTAGAAGATATCACCTTTGCTTACCACCATCGAGCTCCAGTCATCCAGAATTTTTCCCTACACATCCATGCAGGTAAAACCATTGGCATTGTCGGTTCCACAGGTTCTGGTAAAAGTACCCTAGTCAAACTATTGTTGCGGTTTTATGAAGTACAGGCTGGAAAAATTACCCTTGATGGGATTGAGATTAATCAACTACAGTTACAGGATTTACGCCGCGCCATTGGTTTAGTCAGCCAGGATGTCTTTTTATTTCACGGTACAGTCAGGGAGAATATCGCCTACGGCAGTTTTGATAGCACCCTACAACAGATTAAGGCAGCAGCAGAAATTGCTGAAGCTCAAGAATTTATCGACCAACTACCCCAAGGTTATGAGACAATTGTCGGGGAAAGAGGTCAGAAATTGTCTGGAGGACAAAAGCAGCGAATTGCGATCGCCAGGGCAGTTTTAAAAGATCCACCAGTACTAATTCTTGATGAGGCAACTTCTGCAGTCGATAATGAAACAGAAGCCGCAATTCAGCGCTCACTAGAGAAGATTACCAAAAATCGGACAACCATTGCGATCGCTCATCGTCTTTCTACTGTGCGCAACGCCGATTGTATTTATGTCATGGAGCAAGGCAAATTAGTAGAGCAAGGAACCCACGAGCAACTGTTAGAGCAACAAGGGATTTATACAACGCTTTGGCGAGTACAATCTGGTGCCATACAAAATCCATTAAGCTTATCCCACGACTAAAGTACTAAGAATATTTGCACTCAATTTGTCAAACCATGTTCGAGAGCATACCGCACCAACTCAGTGCGGCTATTCGTTCCCGTTTTGCTAAACAAGCGGCTGACATACTTCTCAACATTGCGAACACTGGTTTCCAGACGTCGAGCAATTTCTTTGTTCATCAGTCCTTGGGCAACCAAATCTAAGACACTCTGCTCTCGTGGTGTGAGATCAATACGGATTGGTGCAGGTGTTTGAACAATACCAGTGCGCTGATCTAGCATCCCTCGAATTTCAGCAATCTGTCGTGCGATCGCTTCCAATTCTGTGCTACTATTCTCTCCTGATGTTGCAGCACGACGTTCCAATAAGTTCTCAACAATCGCCACTAACTCATCTGGATCAAAAGGCTTGGGCAAGTAAGCATCACAACCGGCTTGATAGCCTTGAATACGATCTGTGGTCATTCCGCGAGCCGTAAGAAAGACAACTGGCAATGATTTGAAGCGAGGATCATCCCGCAGTTGCTCCAAGAACTGATACCCATCTACTTGAGGCATCATAATGTCAGAAATCACTAAGTCAGGTGTTCTTGTCTGTAACATCTGCCAAGCATCACCAGCATTACTGGCAGCTTGTACACTAAATCCATGTTCTTGCAAATAGTCTTGGACTGCTTCACGTAACCCTGGCTCATCGTCTACTAGTAACAGTTGCGCTGACATCTATAATTTCCTTACTTGCTTCGCCACTCACTCTTTCAATTTAACGAAAATTTTGGGATTTAACTTAATAGTGATTATGACTTCTTCCAATCTAAGAATAGTCTGTTTACTCCCCAGTGCGACAGAAATTATCGCAGCATTGGGATTAACTGAGCAAATTGTCGGGCGATCGCATGAATGTGACTACCCCCCAAACATCCTCAATCGTCCCATTTGTACTGAAGCACGCATTAACAGCGAACAATCTAGTGCTGAAATTGATGCTAATATCCTCAATTTAGTCCAAAAAGCCGTTAGTATTTACCAGCTGAAAACCGATGTCCTAGAGCAATTGCAGCCTACCCACATTATCACCCAAGATCAATGTGATGTCTGTGCTGTTAACTTTGATGTTGTCCAACAAGCAGTAGGGGAACTCACCTCAAGCCACCCTCAGCTAATTTCATTACAACCCAACTTACTCAAGGATGTTTGGGCAGATATTGAACTAGTTGCTGCCAAACTAGAAGTAAACTCCCAACCACTACTGACTCAACTACACTCCCGCGTAGAAGCCTGTCGGCAAAAAACCCAAGGGCTCCCCAATAACAAGCGTCCTACCGTAGCTGGTATCGAGTGGACAGAGCCTCTTATGGCAACGGGTAACTGGATTCCGGAACTAATAACCATTGCTGGAGGTAATCCTCTATTTGGAGCCTGGGGTAAGCATTCCCCTTATCTAGAATGGGACAAATTACTAGCAGCTGATCCACAAGTAATTATTATCATGCCCTGCGGCTTTGATTTAGATCGTACCCACCACGAAGCACAACAACTAGCACAGCGGCTAGAATGGTCTAGTTTACAAGCTGTCCGCAACGGTAACGTTTACCTTGCCGATGGCAATTCTTATTTCAATAGACCAGGACCACGATTAGTAGATTCTCTAGAAATCCTAGCAGAGATTCTGCACCCACAACTGTTTCATTTTGGTTATCAAAACACTGGTTGGAAGCGCTTTGAAGCAGGTCAGCTAAAACGCATTTAAAATGGGTTTTAGCAAGACAATAGGCAATAAGCACTCTTGTAACAGGAGACTGTAGTTCATCTTAATGCTTAAGCAACCACCCTCTTCATAATCTCTTTAGTTAAATTTAAGTAACTTTGAAACTGACCAACACTACCCCATTTTTGTTTGAGGGTAGAGAATTTATGAGGCTTTAAAAACTCAGCTGCTTCAGCAATTTGCTGCCTTTGGGGTATTTGGGTATCAAATACCGGAGCATCCTTGCTATAACGGCGTAAGTCTTTGACTACTCGCTCATGCAGAGTCATATCTGCTTGATACTTGGAGATGACAATCCCTAAAGGTGCAATTGACTGACCAATAGTTTCTGAAAAATCATTAACTGTAGCGATTACTTGAGGAATACCGTAAGTTGAGAGTAAATCAGGAATAGCGGGGATGATATAACTCTGGGAAATTTGTAGTCCATTAAGGGTAATAATACCTAAATTAGGCGGACAGTCAATCAATACATAGTCGTAGTGATCAATAATTGGCTGAATTCCTCGACGCAGTACATCTATGGGAGTGAGAGCATAAAATTTGCCTGTAGGAATAGTTGCTAGTTTATATTGAATATTAACTAAATCTAGACTCGAAGGTAGTAAGTCAAGAGTTTCTACATCTGTGACATTTGAGACTTGACGTTGCAGGGTTTGAGCCAAGTCAAACTTGCACTTATCCGGATCAATAGCATCTAGAAACAGTTGGGATAAGGTGTGGTGATTATCATTAAGTTCTTCCCACTTTTCTTCCCCAACCAACATTACTGTAGCATTGGTTTGAGGATCAAGATCGATGACCAAAACATTTTGACAGAAAACCCCTGCCAAAATTTCCGCTACAGCAATAGTTGTTGTTGTCTTGCCTACACCTCCTTTGAGGTTGATTAAAGAAATAACTATTGTCACTGAAACACTCCAATTTAGCTGATTTGACTTCCTCTATGTCTTAGAAGGAAGGAGATTACCCTAAAACAAACTCAGTTGAACCAGGTAAATCCACCATCAAGCCTTACCATTTCAATACTGCTGCTTCAATTCCCTGTTCTCGCCGAATCTTGCAATCGTTCTCAATCCAGTCAATAATTTGCTGGTGAGTCAGCTCTTCAACAGAGACACCAAGATCATTAGCAATGTAGTGCAACAGCTTGAGAGAAGAAATAGTCAGCCTCGTCAAAAATTTCTCAGAAGATGACATCAGCGCTCGATCAACATCAGCTGATTCTTCTGGAGTTAGGAATTCCACTGACGGTTGCTGTGATTCGACCATAATAGGCGTTGGTACTGAGTGGCTCTAAGCTTATAGCCTAGCAAACGATCAGCTTCGCTGGTGCCGTAGGCAATCGCACCTTCAGTCACCTCAGAGGAAAAGGTAGATACAGTACCACGTACAAACGCAACCTAACTATAAAATTACCCCTTTTCTTCCTTTGTGTCCTTGGTGTCTTTGTGGTTCATTTTAAAATAATTCCACAATTGCTTAGTGAATAAAATGTTAAAAGTCAAAGAGATTTTAGATTTTTGGTTCGGCAAGCCTGAAGATGCTGATTATGGAAAGATTCGCAAGTTCTGGTTTACCAAGAACCGAGAATTTGACCAAGAAGTGCGATCGCGTTTTCTTTCAGTTTATCAGCAGGCTGCTGCGGGTCAGCTCGATGAATGGCAGACTTCCCCCGAGAGCTGTCTGGCTCTGATTATCCTGCTGGATCAGTTCCCTCGCAATATGTTTCGCTCCCAACCCCAAGCCTTTGCCACTGATCCTCAAGCTCTTGGTATTGCTCAGTATGCCATCACTCAAGGTTTTGACCAACAATTGCTACCAATACAACGCTGGTTTATTTACATGCCTTTTGAACATAGTGAGAATCTTGGGCACCAACGCCAGTCTGTTGAGTTATTTTCCACTCTCAAAGATGATCCCGACTGTGCCTCAGGCATTGATTATGCTCACCGTCACCTGAAAGTAATTGAACGTTTCGGACGCTTTCCTCACCGTAACCAAATTTTGGGTCGAGAAAGCACTCCAGAAGAGGTAGAATTTCTCCAACAACCTGGCTCTTCTTTTTGATTGCTCAAAGATAGAACTCAGTTTAATTAACAACCTTAGCAGACTTAGACCAACAATCCCCCTGAATCAGAACCCGACACCTCAATAAGGAAAAAACTTGGTAGGTTAGGCAAGATAGTAGTAGTAAGTTGCTGCAATACTCCTAAAAATATGACTGAAATACTAACTGAGATTGCTCTACCACCTCCATTTCCTGACCATACTCAATTACCAGAATCTGATGGTATTTTTGTGTTCGCGGAGCGTGCCGGAGGCAAAAATTTTCAAGAGCATCCTCAAAGTCTCATTCTGACAGATTCAATTGATTCAACCTTGCAAAGACTGCATCCAGATGGGCAATATTGTATTGGACAAGATTGCGGTATCTACTGGCGAGAAACTAACCCGCCTGAGAAAGGAGCGGAAGCACCAGACTGGTTCTATGTGCCGGATGTACCACCTAGATTAGATGGTGTAATCCGTCGCTCTTATGTACTGTGGCGAGAATATATCACACCCCTAATTGCTCTAGAATTTGCCTCTGGTGATGGCAGTGAGGAACGAGATAAGACTCCGTTATCTCGCTCTGAAACTGGAGAAGTCATAAAACCTGGTAAGTTTTGGGTTTATGAGCGAGTGATGCGAATTCCCTACTATGGCATTTATCAAGTCAACAACGGTACTCTGGAAGTGTACCACCTGGCTAATGCCCTCTATAAGAAGATGACTCCCAATGAGCGAGGACATTATCCTATTACTTCAATGCAGGTAGAGTTGGGATTATGGCAGGGAGCCTTTTTGAATAATCCAGAACAACTCTGGCTACGTTGGTGGGATTTAGAAGGAAACTTATTGTTAACGGGAAACGAACAAGCACAACAGGAACGGCACAAGCGGCAGCAGTTGCTACAGCGGCTTAAATCACTAACCCCCGAACAGCTTCAGGCTTTGGGGATTGATCCTGAAATGTTGGATTGAAGGTTGTCAGCTTTGGATGATTGCGATCGCTGTGATAGAGATACTTATAAGATTATCTTGGGTAGCGCTAAAAGCGATCACATTTTTAGTAACTGTAGCGTTTCTCAATGAGATGTCAAATAGGATTGCTATATATGGTTACTTGAATGTTTTGCTCTCTCTAGCTACTTTTGATAAACAGTAACAATGCTCGGGCGAAGTAATTTTTTGCTGTTCATTAAAATATCTGGGCACAAACAAACCAAAACGAGCAATATTGATAGTCATATTAATGATGACACAAATAAGACTGATCTTTTGGAAAAGTGTTAGTTGTTTATCTGTCATATTCTCTCCAGTGTTTAATGGTTGATTGTTGACTTTACTCATGCTTGTCACCCATTATCGAGGAGAGTTGTCTACGTTCTAGAATCGCCTGAGTTCGACTTTTGACAAACTTAAGTCGAGTATCAGTCTAACTTGAGAAAAGTGTTTGCTCAGGCAGAGAGTTTAGTTTTGATACAGGCATATTCTATTCCACTGCACCTAAGGCAATGAGCCTTGCTTTTTGCTCCCTAGTTAAGCCTATAGCATCTGTAATTCTGACATTTTCATAGGGTCTTGGAATTCTGAGGGTTTTGATGATATTGCCTGTTTCGACCTCCCACAACCGAATTGTTTCATCTTCACTACCAGTTGCTAAAAAGTCACCCTTAGGGCTGAAAGCAACGGAGATGACAGCTGCTTCATGTCCTTTTAAGGAGCGGACTAATTCACCTGATTCAATATTCCACAAGATAACTTTTTGGTCGTAGCTGCCGCTTGCCAGAACAGGACACTTTGGATGGAAAGCAACACATCTGACCCAATCGCTATGAGCATTAAGAGTCAAAACATCATGCTGCGGATCATGTAATTTAAAGAGTTTGACTGTTCTGTCGTTACTACCACTAGCAATCCACTGCCCATCCGGACTAATAGCAACAGCACGAACAGCACCACCATGCTCTAAAGGAGGATAGATACATTTTCCAGTTTCTACATTCCAAATCCTTACCGTTCTGTCATCGCTGCTACTAACAATAAATTGACCATCAGGACTAAAAACGAGGCTAATAATCCAGTCTGTGTGTTTTGCTTCAAAATCACGAGATTGAAAAGTTTCAAGATCAAAAACCCGGATCACTTTATCATCACCACCACTAGCAATTAGCTTGTGATGGGGACTTATGGCAACAGTCCGTACCCAACTCGTATGATCTGTAAAGTTTTTAATGAACTCACCGGTGTTTATATTCCAGTACTTAACAGTTCTGTCGTCGCTACCGCTTACCAAGTAATTGTCATCAAAAGCAACCGACCAAACCCGACCTTGATGACCCTGAAGTTGTTTGATACATTGACCCTCCTCAACCTCCCAAATCCGAATCATTTGATCGTCACCTCCACTAGCCAACCACTTACCATCAGCACTAAAGGCAACTGATCTTAATTTACAGGTGTGCCCCTGCACTGTTGTCAGGCAAACTCCTTGATTTATATTCCAGAGTTTGATTTGTTGATCATCACTGCCACTCACAAGAGTTTGACTATCTGAGCTAAAAGCAATTTCCCATACCCGGCTTGTATGCTCATTCAGAACATTGAGAAGGTCATAGGTTCGGATATCCCAAACCCGAATAGTGCCATCTTCGCTGCTACTGGCAAGATACTGACCATTAGGGCTAAAAATAACTTTACGAATCCAGTTAATATGCCCTGTTAGCTCATGAATAAGTTGCTCTGTTTCAAGATCCCACAGTTGAACAACTCCATCATCTCCGCCACTTGCTAGAATTTCTCCTTCAGGATGGAGCGCAACAGTACGTAGTAATTCAACCTGGCATTGCAGTATGCGAGGTTGACGCAATTCTGAATCATGCTTAAGATTCCACAGGTAGATTTGAGCAGCTTGGTTTGCTGCAATTAATAAATCTCCCTTGGAACTAAACGCTACAGTACGAAATCGCCTCCTTTCTGGTTTACTATCTACTGTATAAGTTCCCACTCGTTTCCAAGTTTTGACGCTCAATAGAACGACTGTACCATCGTCACTGCCACTCGCTAGATATTGTCCATTCGGGTCAAAAGCTAATGACCGAATACGGCGGTCATATCCACGTAGGACGTCGAGAGTTTCTCCTGTTTGTAAATTCCACACACGAACTGTATGGTCTTCGCTACCGCCAGCAAGATATTGATTATCCGGACTGATAGCAACTGCCCTAACCCAGTGGGTATGACCCGCATAGGTTCGATGCAATTGAAACTGATTGTTAGTTAGTTTCCAAACATAAGCTTTGTGAGAAGCATCACCTGCAGCAAAATACTGGCCATCTTGGCTCAAGTCAACCGATAAAATCCCTCCAAAAGGTTCGTAAAAGACTGACCGAGCTAAATCAGTGTGAGAGAAGTTAATGTCTCGCAGTAACAAACCTCTCAAATCTGCTTGCTTGATGGTTAACCCAGAAAAATCGTAACCCTTCAAAGTAGGTTTTCCAGAGGAATTGGATTCAGCCAATGTTCGCTTAAGTAGCGTTAGAAGATTTGCTGCTGCATACCCTACCTGATGGCGAAACAAGGTTTTTATTGTTCCAAGAATTTCCTCTAGACGAGTTTCTAAATTTTTGTAATTACCATTGAGACTATGAAAAATTGGTTCCAGAATTAAGCGATTTTGAGCAGCTCGAACATGATCCGTAGCTTCACCTTGAACTAGGGGATAGTGGTTAAAAAACTCTATTTGACCAGTTTTAATTTCATCTAATATTTTTTCTATAAGTTGGTTAATTGCGTATTCCCTAATATAATAAGGCAATTGATAACTTCCTTCAGAAGTAACTTCAATTAGAGAGCGTCGCCGTAACAAGAGGAGGAAGTCTCTTAATCTTGTTGGTAAAATATGAATTACGTCCCGTAAATCTTCTTCAGTAGATGGTTCCCAATTGATGGCAATCCAGTTAAGAACCACTTTTTCTTGCTCAGACAAGCGATGAAAGGTTTCATCGAGTAGTCTCCTAATACCATTAATCGCAATAGGAGCCTCACGCCCAAGAAATTGCTCGATATCACCTTGGAAAAGTTGCTGAATATATCCTGATGCAATTCGCACGAACATTGGGTGGTTTGCATAACGCTCGATTAGCCGATCTTCTTCTTTTTGGGAGCCGGAGATATGTTTGCGATGGAGAATGCTTCGTGCTTTTTCTAACTCTAGTCCACTTACCTGGATCAGGCGATTAGGCAATTCATCTCCAGCATGTACTGAGAAGTATTTAGGTAGCTCACGACTGATCACAATTAAACAGCTTTGATGATTTTGGCTTCCTAATCGTCTTAATAACGTTCCATATCCTTCGTAGCCTCCCTGGAAAGACCCAAAGTCCTCACCAGTTTGCATTACCGTTTCCATACCATTGAGTATAAGCAAGCAACGATGCTCTCTCAAAAACCGCATCAACTGCTCTATACCACGATCAACATCAAGCAAGTTGATAAGCTGTCCCGCACTTAAATTAGTATAATAAGAATTAACAAGTAAGCAAATAATAGAAAATATGCCAGCAAAAAATCATCTAACACCAAAGCAAAAAGAAAAATTGCAAAAAGCTCTTAAAACAGAAGAGAATGGAGAAATTAGAGAAAGAATTCTAATTTTATTGTTATTGAATAGTGGCAAAACACAGCTAGAAATTGCTGATTTCTTGGGTTGTTCAAAGAACACAG
>JGI12316J15310_10000148_pt10 | contig 27932 bp, 24 predicted proteins | sample MarCyaLeptolynsp_FD_15310 | JGI IMG/M metagenome (IMG submission 15310)
GACGGCGAGGCCGGCGAGCAGGCCGCGGCGGCGGGAGCGTCCCGCGTCGACGAGCGTGGGCCGGGCCGCGGTGAGCGTGGGCGCGTTTCGATCGACCCGGGGTGGCGGGAGTGGCTCGATGGAGGGCTGCGAGGGTTCGGGTGCCGTCGAAGACTCGGGCCCGGAGGGGACCGCGACCGTCACGGCCGGGCGCTTCGTCCCGAGGCGCGCTGGTCGGGCGCCGGCGCGCGCGTGCTGCAGCGTATGCGCCATCTCGGGGCTCCACGGCGAAACCCCGGTCAGGCCCGACGTGCAGCGCCCGTGGCCGCGATGACGCTGGACCAGCTTGCGCAGCGCGACGCGCTGACTACGGTAGCCGGACCAGGCGCTCAGCCGAGACAGTGCCTCGTCGGCGGTGGCGACTCGATTGCGCTCGTCCGGCTGCAGCAGGTCCTCCCGCAGCGCCGCAAGCTCGGGCGGCACGTCCGTGCGGGTCAGCGGGGGAACCTCGCCGCGCAGCACCGCGGCAAAGAACGCGTCGCCCTCGACTCGGTGGCGGAACTTTTCACCTTCGAGCAGCTCGTGCAGCAACGCCCCCACCGCATAGAGGTCCGACCGCGGCGTGGCCCGCCCCTGCAGCTGCTCGGGCGCCATGTACCGCAGCTTGCCCTTCGCGTGCTGGTGCGAGGTGTCCTCGCCCATCACCCGCGCGACGCCGAAGTCGGTGAGCTTGACCTCCCCCGATGCACTGACCAGCACGTTGTGCGGCGTGACGTCACGGTGCACGAGCGCCTCGCTGGGCTCGGTTCCGTCGAAGGCGTGCGCATAAGACAGCGCCATCAGCACCTCGCCCACGACGTGGGCCGCCACCGACGGACTCCAGACGATCCGACCGTCGCGCATCGTCTGCTCGAGGCGCGCGAGGTCGACCCCGTCGACCCACTCCATCGCGAGGTACAGCAGCTCGCCATCCGACCCAGCGTCGAACGTGCTGACGATGTTGGCGTGCCGCAGACGCATGGCCAGCCGTGCCTCGGCCAGGAACATGCGACGAAAGCGTGGGTCCTGGGCCAGATGCGGCAGCGGCACCTTGAGGGCGCAGGCCTTCGCGGCGCCGGCAACGAGCTGCCGACGGGCGAGCCAGACCTGCGCCATGCCTCCCTGGGCGATGGCGCGGACGAGCTCGTACTCCGCGATTGCGGGCGCCGAGGACGGCGGCGGGGGTACAGGGCGAACTGCAGACGGAACCGGGGCAGTGGTCATCGGCGTCCTGCGGGTCGACCGTCAGGCGCTGGTGTTGCACGAAATCGGGCGGAGAAATCGTCGCCGGGACGGCGCGCCGAATTCGCGGAAAAAAAGGTGCAACACCGGGGCACAGCGGTCGACCTACGGGGCGACCCGATGCCAACGCCCCTTTCGTTGCCCTTTTCCGCCGTGTTCGCCTGCCTCGCCCTGGGGACGATCGCCACCCCCGTCGCGCTCGCAGCCACGCACCAGGCCCCCGCGGCCGACGCGGCCGACGCGGCCCTGCACCTGACCATCGCCGGCCCGGAGGCCGACCCCGAGCTTGCCGGACTGTTGCAGGTCCCCGTCGAGGCGATGCTCGCCGAGCGCGGCTACCGGCTCGAGCCCAGCGCCCCCCGAGGGATCTTTCTGATCGTGCACGTCGACGAGACCGCCGCGGACACCCACGAGATCGAGGTCCGGCTCGAGCACGACGGCAACACCACCTTCTATCCAACCACCCGCTGCGTGCGCTGCGGGTCCAAGGATCTGCTCGAGACGATCGAGCGCGCGCTCGAGCCGGCGTTCGTCGAGCTCGACGCCGGAGGGCCCGCGGCACCGCCGGAGCCTGCTGCGGACATCGAGTCCAGCGCGGAAACCGAACGCAAAACACCGAGCGAGCCGGCTCCCGTACGCCCCGCCCTCCAGCCGCCGCCCCCGGCGTCGGACGCCGATCCCGATCGCCTGGGGCGCAAGGGGATCGCCGGGGTCGCACTGCTGTCCGCGGGTCTCACCGGCACTGCGGCCGGCGCCGCGCTGTGGGCCAGCAAGGAGTCGGACCACCCCACCCGTCCGGACATGATCCTCCGGCTGAAGCCGCCGGGCATCACCCTGGTCGCAGTGGGCAGCGCTGCCACCGTCTCGGGCATCGTGCTGCTCGCCCTCGACCGCCAGCAGGCTCGCGCGCGCGCAACCGCGGCCGCGCCCATGCTCGGTCCAGGACTCGCGGGGCTCTCCGTGACCGGCCGCTTCTGAGCGCGAACCGCCGCGCCTCAGCGCCGCCAGGAGGCGACGTTGCCGTCCACGCTCAACAGCGGCGACACATCCGTCAGGACGCGTCGCGCCTCGTCCCCGACGCACGGTGCGGGCTGGAACATGACCCGCGAGTTGTCGGTGAGAATGCAGTTGAGCTCGAAGCCCTCGAGGCCTTCCGGACCAAAGAAGGTTCGCAGCACCAGCCCGTAGCCCGGGAACTCCTCGTCCCAGCGCCCCGGCGTGCCGAACGTGAAGTTGCCCAGCGAGTACAGCACCGGCATGTCCTCGACGATCTCGAACGGCTGAACGCTGTGCGGCCCGTGGCCGACCACCAGGTCGTAGCCGGCGTCGGCAAACCAGCGCGCGCCTTGTCGCTGCTCGTCGTGGACCGGCGAGTAGTTGGAGCCCCAGTGGATGTAGGCGACCACCCAGTCGGCACCGCCCGCGAGCGCGCGCGCGTAGCCGTCCAGCACGGTCTGCTCGTTGTACGGGATCACCCCCACCCGCTCGTCGGTCGCGGGCGGTGAGTAGCCGAACACGTCGCCAAAGCCGAGGATCGCGATCACCCCGGACTCCGTGGAGAGAAAGTACGGCTCGGCCGCAACGTTGGTGACGCCTCCCCCGAACGTCGCCACGCCCAGCTCGCCGAGATGGCGCACCGTGTCTGCGACGCCGTCCGGTCCGCGGTCGAGCAGGTGGTTGTTGCCCAGGCTCATCGCGGTGAAGCCGAAGTCGGCGAGCGCCTCGGCTGCGGCCGGGTCGGCGTTGTACGACCACTTCTGGTCCTCGTCGTAGGGTTGCTCGATCGTCGTAACCGGCCCCTCGGCGTTGCCGATCAACGAGTCGGCGACGACCAGCTCCCCGAGGTATTCGAACGGCCACGCGTGCCCGTGTTCCTCGAGGGCCGACTGCGCCGCGTCGGCGAGCAAGATGTCGCCGACCCACACCGTCTCGTGGACAGGACACTCGGGACACGCCGGCAGGCTCTCGCCGTCACCGCCCTCGGCTTCCCCTTCGTCGTCGCGCACGGGTGCTCCGCCCGAGTCGCCGGGCCCATCGCCACCACCCGTCGAGTCCGCGTTCGGATCGACGCACGCGAGCAGCAGACAAACCGGGAGAAGTATCGAGGTGCGTGTCATCGTGAGCGTCGTTGGCCGCCGTCGAGCGGTACGGGCGGCGGAAAGGTCAGCCAGAGAGTCGCGGGGGCATCCAGATTGATCTGAAGCCCGGCGCGGGTTGCATAGCCAAGGCCCGCCTGCAGGTTGCCTTCGAGGGCGACCCCGGATTTGCTCGGGCGAAGCGTGGGGCGCACGTTGGTCGCGGCCTCCTTGGCCGCGGCTTTGGCCAGCTCACGCTTCGCTCGCGCCTTGCTTTTGTTGTCGGGGGACAGCTCGACCAGCCAGGCCCAGGCCGCCAGCCGCGCCGCGGCGTTGCGCCCGGAGCTTGCCAGCTCCTGCAGCGCTTCGAGGTCTCCCGGTAGCTTTCGCGTGATCAGCAGGTTGAGCTTGGCGATGTCGCCCCAACCCTCGCCGACGGCCGCAGAGCGTTCCCACAGCAGCAGCGCACCCGGAATGTCGCCCGCCTCGGCCTTGGCCACGCCCCAGTTGTTGAGCCCAACCGCGTCGGTGGACTTGGTGGGGTCGCCGATCAGCGCCGCATACATCTTGTCCGCGGCGGCCCACTCCGATTCGCCGAGCAGACGCGCGGCCCCCATGCGGGCGTCGAGCACGGCGCGGCTGGAGGACGGACCGAGCGCCAAGGCGGCATCCCGCGCCTGTTGGGCGACGGCCACGTCGTCCCAGATCACGGCGACGTCGGCGAGCCCGAGCACGCGACGCCGCTGCAGCGCCTCGCGCTTGTCGTCCGCCACGTTCGGGATCGGCGTGGCGGCGGCCTTGACCGCCGCCGCTCGGTCGCGGCTGAACTGGGTCGCCGTGAGCATCAAGCGGTAGGCGTGCGGGTTGTCGGGGATCTTCGCCTGCAGCGCCATCGCTCGCGGCAAGATTCCGCGCAGCAGCTCGAACAGCCCATCGGTTTGCTTGGCCCGGACCTTCGGGAGGACTTCCTCGACGAGCTCGACCACGAACGCCAGGAACGTCCCATCGGAGTAGCCGAGCCGCTCGTACGCCGCGGTATCGGCTTTCATCCGCTCGAGGACCGGACCGAGCTGCTTCATCAGCGCATCCCAGTCCCCGGCGACCGCTTTGGGCACCAGCGTCGGTAGCAGCGCCGTCGCTCGCGTTCCGATCGCGAGCTCGTAGTACTGCGCGTCGCCGTTGTTCAGCGGACCCGCACCATCGACGATCTGGTTGGCGGCCACGAAGTCGAGCCGGGTGTCGAGGGCGTGGCGGGCAAGCCCGCCCACGGGACGCGCATCATCGGGGTGGTCGCGCCGGAGCGCCTCGAAGGCGGCGCGCGCCTCCTCGTAGCGTTCCAGAGTCAGCAGGCCACGGGATCGCTCGAGCCGCTCCTCGAGCCCGTTGTCGGACGCGAGCTCGACCACCCGCGCCGCAAGCTGGCCCGTTTCCACCGAGCGGTCGAGTGACGCCTTGCTGTCGTCGTCGCCCTTCTCGCTCGCGTGCAGCATCTTGGCTTTGGCGAGCGCCCGGCCCCCGCACTCCAGCTCGAGCGCCCGGTGACAAAGATCGGCGAGGGCCATCCAGTGCTTGGCCTTCGCGTCGTTGCCCTGCATCTCGACCGACAGGCTCCCCATGCGGATCGCCAGGGCGTCGTCGTCATGACGCACCGCCTCGGCGGCATCGGCCAGCGCCACCGGGACCGCTTCGTGCCCCGGATCGGCACGCAGCAGCAGCGCGACGGTACGCCGATGCAGGGGCCCGGCGCGGCGCACCGAGCCGAAGACGAGATTGCCGATCGCCTCGGCCTGTGCCGCGTCGGCGATGTGCCCATCGCTTGCCGCAGCACCGATGAACGTCTGAAGCACGGTCGCGAACAGCCCGGTCTCCGCTCCCAGCAGCGGGACGTCGACCAGCTTGTACGCCCGCTCGAGCCGCGCCAGCGTGTCGGCATCAGCAGCGTTCCCCGCGGCCGCCCGCTCCGCATACGCCGTCGCGCGCGCCAGGGAGACGAACGCGAGCATGATCTTCTGCGGGTTCGAGGTCGACCACTGCTCGTGCGCACCAAAGAGGTCCAGCTCCGCATCGGCCAGCGCGCGCAGCTTGGCCGGGTCCTCAGGCAGCGGCAGCTGCACGCCGATGGAGGCGAGCATCCAGTCGGGCAACGCCGTCGACAGGGGCTCCTGCGGACCGGGATCGATCGCGTCGGCGATCGCCGCCAGCTCGGCCGCCCGATCTTCGTCCTGGCTGCGCGTGGCCTCGATGACCATCGGCGCCACCGGCTCGGAGTCGGTGCCTTGCGGCTTGCATGCGAGGACCACCAACGCGACGACGAGCGGGGATCGCATCAAGGCAATCGTCGCATCAACCCGTCATCGACGGAAGCGAACGTGGAAGTGATTGACGTGTCCCTTCCAGTGCCGGATCAGCCCGTGCGTGCGACCTCGCCCGCGCGGATATTGGAACAGCTCATCGAGCGTGTTCTCGGACACGCCATGTTCCTCGGCGTACTCGTACACGAGCTTTTGCAGCTTGTAGCTCATGAAGATGTACTTCACCTCACCGGTGTCGATGAAGGACTTGAGCAGGCGCCACGTGCGAGCGACATCGAGGTTCTTGCTGTTCGCGGCTTTGAACCGAGTCTCGTTGGCGAGCTTGCCCTCGAGCACGTAACCGACGTCGACGTCCTTACCGTGCTGATGGCTGACGTGCGGCGGGAACTTGCCGCCGGCGCGCTTGGAGATGTCGCCGACGTGCACTTTGGGGCCGCCCGGCATGCGCCGCTTGTAGTCCGAGACCGCGCTCTGAATCGCGCGCACGGTATGGCTGGTGCCCCACGCCGCCGCTTCCCACTTGACGTGATAGTGCTTGCCCGGCGGCAGCTGCACGCCGCCCTTGAGCACCCCTTTGTCGTCGTCGATGCCACCGAAACCGGGAACGACGCCGCCGTCGACCCAGATCTTGAGCGTCTGACCGACCTTGAGCTTGCCGGGATCGGCGAGCTTGCCCCGCTGGTACCGCAGCAGCTCGCGCCGCGTGAGGTGGTAGCGCTTGGCGATCTCGCCGAAGTTGTCGCCGGACGCGACCGAGTACTCGATCTCGCTGCGCTCGCGCGGCGCGATTTCGGGGCACACCCGGATCGTCTGCCCGACCGAGAGCATGTCCGCGTTCGCCCGCAGCTTGCCGTTCCACTTCTGGAGGTCTTTGCTGCGCACGCCGTACCGCCCCGCGATCACGCCGAGGTGTTCGCCCGGGATCACCTTGTGCTCATAGATCGGCGTGCGGTAGCCGCAGGTCTTGGACTTGGGCTTCTTGCTCGCCTGCTCGTCGGCGCACACCTCGAGGGTCTTGCCGACCACGAGCAGGTCGGGGTTCTTCTTCAGCGACGCGTTGCGACTGACGACGGCGCTCTCGGAGACGCCGTAGCGGTTCGCGATCTTGGACAGGTTGTCGCCCTTGGCGATCGTGTGCTCGACGACCCGGCCGCCGCGACCGCAGCGCTTGCCCTGCGGCTTGGCCTTGGACTTCGACTTCGACTTCGACTTCGACTTGCCGCTGGCCCTGTCGTCCTTGTCCACGCAGACGTCGAGCGCCTGGCCGACGCGAAGCAGGTCGGGGTTCTTGGCGAGCTTGGGGTTTTCACCGAGCAGCTCCGACTGCGAAAGTCCGAACTTGTTCGCGATCCGCCCGAGGTGGTCGCCCGCCTTGACCTCGTACTCGCACTTGTCCTTCTTGCTCGGCGCCGCCCCGACTTCAGCCGAGAAGACTCCGAGACCAAGCCCGAGCAGACCTGCGATGGCAAGGCAGCGACGCACGCGTTCGCAACCATTCGCACGAGCGGCGCCTTGCATTCCATGCTCTTTCGCAAGTGGCTGGCAATACTCGCGTATCGGCGGCCCCGCGACCTAGGAGGGCACGCGTCTCAGTCCCACATGACTTTGGCGATGAAGGCGATGCTGGCCAACATCGAGCGGACGCTGGGGTGCCGTTGGGCCGGATCGGCTCGGATCGACGTGCGCACGATCTCCTCCACCCACCGCGGCACCCGCGAATCGGTCGGCTCGCGCACGCGCCCCGCGATGACCGATTCGATCAGCTCGCCGGCGGTGTCCCCGGGAAACGGTCGCTCGCCGAACAGGCCCTCCCACATCGAAACGCCGAGGGCGAACTGATCGGTGCGCTCGTCGGCGGCACCGCCGGTGAACAACTCCGGCGCCATGTAGGCCGGCGTGCCGACCACGAAGCCGGTCTTGGTCACCAGGGTGATCTGCGACGTCGCGGCGACGTGCCCGACCATCGAATCCGAAGTGACCTCGAGCAGCGTGCCCGAGGTCAGGGTCTCGCCGGCCCCACCGGTCTCGCTGTGCGGCCCCTGGCGCCGTAGCCCCGACGACGCCGGACCACCACCTCCGAGCGAGGTGGTCCGCGTGCCGACGGTCATGTCCGACAGCAGTCCGGCGGCCAGGTCGCGCCCGCTGCCATCGTCCGTCTCGTAGAGGTCCGCGTCGTCGTCGGGCTCGAAGGCACCGCCCGGAACCGGCCCCGCGCTTGCCAACCCGAAGTCGGTGACCTTGGGACGACCATCGGGGCCCACCAGCACGTTCGCCGGCTTGAAGTCGCGGTGCACGATGCTGGCGGAGTGCGCCGCAGCGAGCCCGAGGCCGGCGCGAAAGTACATGCCCAGCACTTCACGCCAGTGCCGCGCGGTCGAGCGCTGCCAGTCCCGCAGCGACGGGCCCTCGACGAGCTCCATCGCGATGTAGACGCCCGACTCGTGGCTGCCGACGTCGAACACCGTGACGACGTTGGGGTGCGCGAGCTTGGCCATCGTCCGAGCCTCGGAGCGGAGCCGCTCGTGGGCACGCTCGAGCTTGGACTTCTGAAAACGATCGGGCCGCAGCAGCTTGACCGCGACGTCCCGCGACAGCGACGGATCGTGGGCTTGGTAGACCACGCCGACGCCGCCGGCTCCGATCTCCCGTCGGACCTCGTAGCGGCCGATCTGGGTGACCGAAGGCTGGTCGGCTGACTCCGCCATCGCCCTGCACACTAGCAGAAACGCGCCCACAAGGGGACACTGCCGGTCCGTGGCCAAGGCTCCCCGTACGTTCGTCCTCGGCACCGCAGGGCACATCGATCACGGCAAGACGTCCCTGGTCCGGGCGCTGACCGGGACCGATACGGACCGCCTGCCCGAGGAAAAGCGCCGGGGCATCACGATCGAGCTGGGCTTCGCGCCGTGGCGCATCAGCAGCGACCTTCACGCGAGCATCGTGGACGTCCCCGGGCACGAGAACTTCGTCCGGACGATGGTCGCCGGGGCGGGAGGAATCGACGCGGTGATCCTCGTGGTCTCGGCCGAGGACGGCGTGATGCCGCAGACTCGCGAGCACATCAACGTGTGTCGGCTGCTCGGCGTGCGCCACGGCATCGTGGCGCTGACCAAGATCGACCGGCTCGAGGGCGACGCCGAGGCCATCGAGCTCGCGGCCGACGACGTGCGAGAGAGCCTGGTCGGTACCGTCTTCGAAGAGGCGCAGATCCTCGGGTGCAGCGCCATCTCGGGCGAAGGCATCGACACGCTCAAGGCCGCGGTCAAGAAGCTCGTCACCGGTCTGCCCCGGCGCGACGCCAAGGGTGCACCGATCATGCCGCTGGACCGCGTGTTCACGATGAAGGGACACGGCACCGTCGTCACCGGCACGCTGCTGCAGGGCACGTTCGACATCGACAAAGCGCCCAACCTTCGGATGGTCCCCACCGGCGACGACCGAGACCCGCAAACGGTTCGGGCCCGCCAGGCCCAGGTACGCGGCGGTGAGGAGTCGCGCATCGGTCCGGGCAGTCGAGTCGCGGTCAATCTCGCCGGCGTCGAAGTTGCCGAGCTGTCGCGTGGCGACGTGCTCACGCGCGGGCCGCTGGTCGAGCGCGGCACGGTCTTTCACGCTGCGATGCAGCACCTGCCCGGACGCACCCCGCCGTGGACGCACGGCACGACCGTGCAGGTCTGCGCCGGGACGGCCTTTGCGGTGGGCCGACTCGATCCGCTGTGGCTGGCGCCCTCCCCCGAGCATCCCGACGAGGGAGACTCGGACGACGTCGCGATCGCGGTGGGGCGCGAAGGGCTGGTTCGCGTTCGACTCGAAACGCCGATGCCGCTATGGCGCGACATGAGTGTGGTCGTGCGCGACTTCTCGGGGCCGCCGCCCGCGACCGCGAGCGAGGACCAGGGACGCACGATCGGCGGCGGGGTGGTGGTGGATCCGGACCCCCCGGCGGGGCGAGGCCAGCGCAAGCGCTGGGTTGCGGTCGGGCGCACGCTGACGCAGCCCGATCCGGATCGTCGACTCGTCGCGCTCGTGCACGATGCCCACACCAGCGGGATCGATACGACGAGCCTGCTGCGGCGTTCGGGCGTCCAAGACGCCGCCACCCGCCTGGCGAATCTCTCGTCCGCCAAAAAGCCCGAGCTCATCGCGCTGCCGAGCGAGCGCTGGGGGCACGTCGAGCATCTGCGCCCGCTCGTCGATCAGGTGGTTGCGAGCGTCGACCGGTATCACCGCGATCATCCCGACCAGCCGGGGGCCAGCCGCGCCACCGTCGAGGCGATGCTGGGCAGCCGCGTTGCCAGCGACATCGCCGGATGGGCGGTCGAGCAGGCGCTCAGCCGAGGCACGCTGCAAACGGTTGACGACGCCGGCACCGTCGGGCGCCCCGGAAAAGGGGTGCAAGCGACCGGCGAGCTGCCCGAGCACATGCAGCGCGTCATGGATGTCTACGAGCGGCACGGCATCACTGCGCCGACCGTCAAAGAAGTGACCGCCGAGTGCGGCCTGGACCCGCGCAAGACCCTCGAGATTCTCGGCGTGCTGCAGCGGACCGGTCGTCTGGTCAAGGTCACGTCCGACATCTCGATGGCGACCGGGCACCACGACAAGCTCGTCGACGAGGTCCGTGCGCACCTGTCCGAGCACGGTACGATCGACGTGCAGGCGCTCAAGGGCATGACCGGCTTGACGCGCAAGTACGCCGTGCCGTTTCTCGAGCACCTCGATCAGCTGCAGGTCACGCGACGGCAGGGTGACCGTCGGCTGCCGGGACCCAAGGCCTGAGCACCGATGGGGTCCGAGGAAACCGCACTGGCCGAGGCCGAGTCGCAGGCAATCGAGGCACTCGAGCCGCGCCTGTGGCCGAGCTCGCGCTGGGGGGACGCCGGCCTCAACGTCGCGATCTACCTGGCCCTGGTGATCCCCGCGACCTTCGTCGGTTTGGGCGCGCAGTTGCTCGTCTTGGCCGGGGCCATCGCCTTCGCAATCCATCGCCGCCGAGCCTGGTACCGATCGGTCGCGCTGCGCCGAGACATCCAGCTCGCGCTCGCGAGCGACGACATCGGCGAGGCGACGCGACTGGGCCGGCGCCTGCTCGAGGAGATGCCAGGACGCAGCCTCGCGCACACGGTTGCAGTTGCCTGGTGGGGTGGGATCGAGCTGCGGCGCGGTCGGCCCGAGCAGGCGGTCGAGGTCATGAAGCGCGCCCTGGGGACGGGGCGCTTTGGCGGTCGCACGGGTCGCATTCTCGAGGCGTGGCGGCTCAACGCGTCGCTATCGCTCGCGCACGCGGTCCTCGGCGATCTCGATGCCGCCCAGTCACAGCTCGACGCTGCGGACGCTCAGGTCGGAGATCGAGCGCGCGGTGGGTTGTTCACCGTGCGCGCCTACCTGCTCGCGCGACGCGGTGACGCGCAGGAGGTCGTCGAGCTGTTCGACGCGCAGTGGCGCAGCGCGGAGCCGCAGCTCTCGATCAGTGGTGCTCGCGCCGCCCGAATGCTCGAGGCGTTCGCCCTGGAGCAGACCCCCGGTCCCGAGTACCGCAGCGGTTCGGGCGAGCGCCTCGACAAGGCGATCGATCGGGCACGCGAGGCCCCGCCCGGCGCCTACGCATACATGGCCGTGCACTGGCCGGAGCTGCGCGACTTCCTCGAGCGACACGGCCTGAAGTAGCGCCCGTTCCGTGCGCCGCACCCGCCCGCTATGCTCCCGGCACGTGAGGCGCCTCGCCCGACTGGCCGCCGCGGCCGCCCTGCTCGCCAGCGGCGGCTGCGCGGAGGACGTGCTCGAGGTCGAGCTTCGGCTGGTGCCGAGCTCGTGCACGCCGGCGGATCTGGCGTCGGTCAAGATGCTCTCGGTCGACGTGCTCGGGTTTCGCAACTCGGACGAGCCCTGCAACCTCCGCAAACGTTGCGTGGACGTGCTCGACGTTCCGACCGAGGTCGGTGACCTCGGGGAGATTTTGCGCGACCCCGACCTGCAGCCTCTGATCGACACGCCGTTCGAGGGCGCGGACTCGATCAGCGTGGTTGCGCGCACCGAGGCGGGCAGCTGCTTCAAGGCAGAGGAGTATCCGGTGTGTGGCATCTCCCAGCTCGAGAACATCGACGACGACGGGGTGCTCGAAATCAACATGCGTTGTGACAGTTGCGATCCCGACGCGTTCGCGGTGCCGCAATGCCCCTGAGACCGGCACACAGCCTAGGCGTTCGTCGCACCCCGGCGCCGTGTCCGACCGCCATGGACAATGATCAAGGTTGCCCCGAGGCGGCCAGGCCGACATCGTTGATATGCCGGTCGACACTGTTCTTCCGCCGCACGGTACGGTCCGTGCACTCTCGCTGCTCGGTCGAAGACCCGATGGTCCGCTGTCCCCCCACCCGCTCGACACTGCCCGCCGCGCTTGCGTTGGCGCTGGTCTGCGGGTCGGCGTGTGACGAGCAGGAGCAGGAACCAGACACCACCGAGGCCGAAGAGCGCATCGTCTACGAGAACACCCACAAGACCCTCGCGACGGTGCCGCTGCTGATGTACGTCGGCGAGCTGTTCGCGGCCGATCCCAGCTGGGGCTCGCTCGACCCCGACGTGGGAGCGCGCTTCGCCGTGAGCGTCACCCGCAGTCGCATCGAGTTGATCCTTTCGTCGCTCGAGTGCGAACGCGACCTGACCACGGATGGCGAGACGTGGCTGGCCGGCACGTTCGCGAACTGCCGCGTGTCGGAATTCGACCTCGGAGGGTCGTTCTACGCCGAGCTCGAGGTCGAGACGGGTGAGTGCCAAGGCGAGCCCGTCAATCCGAACAACGAAGACAACGAGTGCCTCAGCGCCGTGCGCTGGACCCTTGGTGAGAACGACCTGGCCGTCACCGATCAAGCGCGGGATGGTGTCTCGCGCTTCCTCGGTCCGATCACGCTACGCGACACGGTCGACGAGCAAGCACCGATGACGTGGGAAACCGCGGCAGGGTTCTCGGTACAGGCGGCCGACGGTGAGCGCTTCGGCGCCCGCTCCACCGCGTCGTGGACGCTCGACAAGGACACCAACTGCCTGGATATCGACGTCGATGCCCGGCTCGAGCTTCCCGAGCTCGAGACCGAGGAGTACGGACCGATCGAGCTCGGCGAGATTGTGCTCTCCGCTTCCGCGGTCCACTTCTGCCCGACGCACTGCCCAACCCGAGGGGGCATCGAGATGTCCTTCGGCCGCGGCGCGATCCTGTCGTGGGCGTACGACGGCAGCGACGAGGTCGAGGTCACCGGGCCGATGGGCCGCAGCTTCAAGGCTCCTCTGCCGTGCGATCCGGCGCCCTGACCCCCGCGCGACGGATCATCTGACGACGACCTGCAGCCGACTCGGCGTGTTGTCGCGCAGCCCGAGTCCGAGCCCGAGGCCTAACCCGGTCGCCGCCACGCCGCCCGCGATCGCGGTCCAAAACCACCAGCGTCGGACGAGTGGCTTTTTGGTGTCGGTGGGTCCCGCCGGGCCAACCGGACCCGCCGGCCCCGTCGTGGTGTCGCCGTCGCCCGGGCCGGACCCCCGCGGCCTCGGGCGCGCGAGCACGTCGAGAGCGGCTTCGGGCGCCGCGGGTCGCTGCTCGACGTTGCGTCGTCGGCCCTCGCGCCACAGCTCGGCCCGCACCCCGCCATCGACGGGCGCGAGCACCACCCAGCGCTCGGCGCCTTGCCCCTTCGCGATGCCGGAAATCGCAGCTCGAGACGCGGGGCCGACCGGGAGCAGCTGCGGGCTCGGCCATGTCGTCGCGAGTCGGGCCACGGGGTCTTCGGTGGGGTCGGGCTGCAGGGCGATGGTGATCGGCTCACCGTCGGCGAGGCTCACGACCTTCGCGTCGGCGACGTAGCCCGGCGCGTCGACGCGGATGACGTGGCGCCCCGGCGATAGCGGCACGGTGCTTCGGTTGTCGACCGCGTGGCAGTCGATCATCACGCGCGCATCTTCGGGACTCGCCTCGATTGCGGTTGGCCGCGCCGCGCGTGCCGCCGCCGTGTCGACCGCGAGCAAGAACGCCGACGTCACGTCCGGTCCGTAGAGATCGGCGAGCGGTCGACGGTCGGGGTCGAGAGCAAAGGCCGTCGCGAAGTGATCGGTCCGCCGCTCGGTGTCCCCCTCGGCCTTGCGCGACAGGTAGCCCAAACCGAGACGAAACTCGATCTCCCACAGCGCGCCGCAGGCCTGGGGCTGAGCGAGCCACACCAGCGATTCGCCCTCGATCGCCTCGAGTCCCGCGATCATTTCGTCCCATGACTGCGCGAGGTAGTGCTGTTGGGCGGCGGCCAACGCGGCGTCCACCCGCGACAGCTCGGTCTGCAGGGCTTCGCGTCGCGCGGCTCGGCCCTCACGGAGCCCGATTGCGACCGGACCAAAGGGCGCGACCGCGTGGCCCGCTTGCTCGAGCGCCGCCTCGACGTCCTCGACCCCCTCGTCCTCCGTGTCGGACGGCCACACCATCACGGTGCTTGGGTCCGGCTCGGGGCCGACATGATCGGCCAACGCCAGGCGGCAAGGAGCCAAAGCCAGCACCGGTGCCAGCGACAGCGTCAGAACGCGGATGAGCCGTCGCGGATGCGGCATCAGCGGTTGGGTACGGTACCATTTTGCGCGTGACCGCGGCCAGGCGCCTCGGACGCTACCGCGTCGGTGAACGCATCGGCACCGGGGGCGTCGCCGATGTTTTTCTCGCCGAAGCGGACGGCGCCGAGGGATGGGGCAAGACGGTCGTTCTCAAGTGTCTGCGGCCGCACGTGGCGGATCTTCCCGAGGTCGTCGAGGCGCTGATCGAGGAGGCCCGGCTGGCGCAGCGACTCCAGCACGGAAACATCGTGCAGGTGTTCGACTTCGCGGTCGACTCTGGGATGCCCTACGTCGTGATGGAGCACGTCGACGGCTGCACGCTGCGCGAGCTGGTCCGCGATCTTGCGCGCCGCGGCGAGCGACTCCCGCTCGAGGCAACGCTGCACGTGATCGAGCAGGTGGCCGCCGCCCTGGCCTACGCACATCGCCTCGTCGACGACGACGGCATGCCGATGGACATCGTCCATCGCGACGTCAAACCGAGCAACATCTTGCTGTCGCGCGATGGCCTGGTGAAGCTGACCGACTTCGGCATCGCCAAGGTGGCCGACCGCGGACGGGAGACGCTGCCGGGAGTGCTCAAGGGCACACCGACCTATTGGTCCCCGGAGCAGGCCGCGGGCGATCCCGTCGATGGTCGCGCGGACGTCTTTGGACTCGGCGTCGTACTGCGCGAACTGGTGGGGACCGACTCGCCCGAGGGGACGGTCGACAATCCGGAGAGCACGACGAGTCGATATGCCGCCGACTTGGGTCCGGTGGATGCGCGTGTCGACGATGCGCTCGGCGAGGTGATCGATTCCGCGACCGCCGACAAGATTTCCGAGCGCACCAACTCGATGCGTGAGCTGCTGGAAACGCTGCGCGATTGGGCGGCGGATCGGCGGGTTCGACCCAGCGCGGAATCGATCGCAACGCTGGTTCGACGGGCGAAGCGCGACAAGCCAGCGGCGCTACGGGTGGCACTGGACTCCGCGCTATTGTCCACGGTCGAGGGTCACGCGACCCTGCAGCACGCCGCGAGCTCGGCAGAGGCGGTGGCGGTCGACGAGCGACCGGGGTGGCGTCGGCCGGCGGTCGCGGGGGTGGTGGCGGCAGGGGTGGCTGCGGTGTTGGTGTTTGGGTTTGGCCGCTCGGACAGCGATCGCGTGGATAGGGCTGCGGGCACGGCTGCGACTGCGGCTACGCCTACGCCCACGACTACGCCCACGACCACGACCACGACCACGACCACGACTACGCCCACGACCACGACCACGACCACGGCCACGTCGACGTCCACGTTCACCGACGACGGTGAGACGGGGGACGGAAGTGGGGGCAGTGGGGAGGTTTTGGCAGGATCAGATAGCAGTGAGCCGGAGGCGCCCAAGCCCAAGGCTCGGCCGGGGTTGCTGAAAGTCAACACGCTGCCCTGGGCTGAAGTCACGGTCGATCGCAAGCGCTACGGCCGGACCCCCGTCGACGTCCCGCTGCCTGCGGGACGCCACACGCTCGAGCTGCACAACCCGGCCATCGGGACCAAGCGGAAGGTGGTCCACGTCAAGGCGGGTCGCACCCTCGTCTTGAAAGAGTGGCCGAGCTGATAGACTGATCGGCACATGACCGAAGCGCCGCTGCACACCCAGCAGATCGGCTCGGGCGACGGGATCACGGCCCTTCGCCGCCGCCGGCTCCGACTCGACGTCGTCAAGGGGCCGGACAAGAAAAAGCGCGTCGAGCTCGAAGGCGACCGAATCATCGTCGGCACCCACGACGGCTGCGATCTGGTGCTCTCCGATCCCACCGTGTCACGTCAGCACTTCGAGATCGAGCTGGTGTCCGGCGGCTACACCATTCGCGACCTCGACTCGCTCAACGGCACGCACATCGACACGATGCAGATCCGCGAAGTGACGGTCCCGGGTCGCGGCGTCACGATTCGCGCCGGTGAAACGCGCATCAAGCTGGCGACGCAGGACGACACCGTCGACCTTCCGCTCTCGCGCGACACCCGGTGTGGCCCGCTCATCGGTCGGAGCCCGGCCATGCGCCGAGTGTTCGATGTGATTCGCAAGGTCGCGTCCACCGATGCGACCGTGCTGCTCACCGGCGAGTCCGGCACTGGCAAAGAGGTCGCGGCGCGGGCCATTCACGAGCTGTCCCACCGCGCGGACGCCCCCTTCGTGGTGGTCGACTGCGCGGCCCTGCCCCCTACCCTGATCGAGAGCGAGCTCTACGGTCACGAACGCGGTGCCTTCACCGGAGCGGAGAAGTCCCGCATCGGCGCGTTCGAGGCCGCCGAGGGGGGCACGCTCTTTCTCGACGAAATCGGCGAGCTCCCCCTGGACCTGCAGACCCGCCTGCTCGGCGTGATCGAGCGTCGCCAGGTCCAGCCGCTCGGCTCGACCAAGACCCGCAAGATCGACGTGCGGCTCGTCGCCGCCACCAACCGCGACCTCCGGCGCGAGGTCAACCGCGATGCCTTTCGCGCCGACCTGTATTTCCGGCTGGCCGTGGTCACCATCGTCATGCCGGCCCTCAAGGAGCGCCCCGACGACATTCCTCTGTACGTGGAGGCGTTTCTCGCCGATCAAGCCTCGGCCGGGTTTGCGTTCTCGATCGATCCCGACACCGTCATCGCGCTCAAGCAGCGTCCCTGGCCCGGCAACGTTCGCGAGCTTCGCAACGTGCTCGAGCGAGCCGCCGCGCTCGGCGAAGTCGACCCCGCGCCCGCCGGCGCCACCGCTGCGCCCGAGGACCCAACGGCCCAGGACGGTCCGGCTGCCGCCGACTCGCTGGTGCGAGACATCAGCGCCAAGGTCGATCCCGCGGTTCCGTTCAAGACCGGCAAGGCGCTGCTGGTCGGCGACTACGAGCGGGCCTACGTCGAGTCGCTGATGAAGAAACACGAAAACAACATCACGCGGGCGGCCCGGGGCGCGGAGATCGACCGCGTCTACCTGCTGCGGCTGCTGGACAAGTACGACATGCGCCCGACCAAGAGGGGCAAGAAGGCCTGATGCCTACCGCTGCCTGGGCCTTGGCACTATCGCTCGGCATGGCCCCGGCGAGCTCGGCAGAGATCCATCCTGGGATGGGCGTGCTCGCCCGTCTCTCCCAGGACACGGGGCCCACCGGGTCCGGCACGAGCGAGGCTCCGGCCCCCCCACCCGTGCTCCCGGTTGCGGGCGTCCGCCCCCCATCCACGCTGGACATGGTTCGTTCGTCGCGAGGAGCCAAGATCGCGTCGATCACCGCCGCGCTCGCGGTCCAGGGCGCGATGATCGTCTACGGGATTTTGTCGCTTCGGGAACAGCAGCGTGAGGCTCGACAGCTGCGCGAAGCGTTCCCGACGTTCAATCCGTATCCGCGATGACCAGCTGATCGAAAGCGCGGCCCATCGCGGCGCTTTGGCGGGCTTCGGATCCGAGTTCACGAAAACGGCACGGAGGGTGCCCTAGGAGTCGTTTCGGTGGCGAATGCCACAAAGAAACCCGACTCCCACAGCGGCCCCTCGTGTCATACTCGAACCGTCAGAGAGGTTGGTGCGCACTCGTGCGAGCACTCGGGGTGAGGCCCGCAAAGCACCAACCGCTGCACCACCGTTGGGGGACGGTGGGCGGTGTTGCAAATCCTCGAGCGACGGCAGCGCTTGCAGGGAGTTTGAACGTGCGTACAAACATCAGAACACTCATGGGGCTCGCGGTCAGTGCGGTACTGACCTCGGCCGGATGCGGTGGCGAGAGCGAAAACGGGTCGCCCGGCGGCTTCGGGATGGGCGACGAAGGGCCCACGCGCGCGCCGGGGCAGTCGGACGACGACGACGATGATGATGACGGCGACGACGACGACGACGGCGACGACGACGACGATGACGACAACTCGTCGATGCCCGAAGACGAGCCGCTGACCACCGAGGAGGTGCGCTTCTATCTCAAGCGCATCGCGCCGAGCTTTGCGGGTCGCTCGCTGACCTACGACGAGACCCAGCTGATCGAAGCGCAGGGCGAGGACGCGATCTTCCCGATCATCGAAGGCTGGACCACCGAGCCCGGCTTCGGCGAGTCGATTCGCTACCTCATTCAGACCAAGCTCCACGCCAGCGGCAACAACAACGGGATCGACTTCGAGCTGCCCGGCAACCTCGCGGCCGAAGTCGCCAACCTCGACCTGCCGTGGACGACCATTCTCACCGCGGACTACTGCGTCGCGGCGGACGGCAGCCACGTCGACTGCGACACCGGAGCGCCCTACGCCGCGGGCGTCCTCGCGACGCGGGCGTACATGTCCTCGAACAAGGGGCGCTTCAATCTCGGGCGCGCCAAGCTGATGCTCGAGACGTTCGCGTGTCGCATCTACCCGATGGAGACCCAGATCCAGGTTCCGCTGGAGAAGGAGATTCTCATCCCGATGTTTCGGGCGGAGACCGCCGACGAGCAGGAGGTCGAAGAGGCCGAGGGCGGCTTCGGCAACGGCATCGGGTGCTATTTCTGCCACAGCCAGTTCGGCGCCCACGCCCAGCTGTTCGTCAAGTACGACGCCGAGGGCGTGTATCAGCCGCTCGCCTCGGGCCTGCAAAACCCCGACGACGAGCTCGGTCGGTCGTTCGACGGCCTGTACACCTCGCACATCGACGACCCTGCGGACGCCCAGCTCGAGGCATCGCAGATGTTCGGTGAGCCCGTCTCGGGTCTGCGTGAAGCGGCCGAGGTCATGGCCGACAGCCGTCTGTTCACCGAGTGCACGGTCAAGAACCTGATCGCCAACTCGTTCCACCTGCTCGCCGGACACAGCCAGGACATCGAGGACGACCTCCTCGCCGAGCTCGCCGACGACATCACCGCAATCGACGACGATCCCACGATCGCCCAGTACGTCATCGAGATCTTCACGGACGAGCGTGTCATCGACACGGTTGTCGGCACCCTGGACCAGGAGGGCGAGTGATGAAGCGCCGAACCATCGAATCCATCGCACCCAGCCGCCGGCGCGGCTTTCTCAAGGCCATGGGCGCCCTGCTCGCCGCTCCTGCGGTTCCCGCCGGAGTTCGCTACGCGTTCTACGACGAGCTCGTCGGCAGCGCCGAGGCCCAGGGCGTGATGGGTGCGGTTCCCACGTACTTCGTCGAGATCAACCTGCGCGATCAGTTCGACTTCATGCACGCCTTCGTGCCGCCGGGGATCGCGACCTACACCAATCTCATCACGGGCGGGGACGGCATGAAGTGCACCCTGTTCCACGATCAGGCCACGCTCACCCAGCACCCCAACGGCATCTACCTGACGCCGGACTCGCAGGAGCTCGCGCCGCACATCGACTCGATCGCGGTGATGGAGCTCAACGAGATCTGTGTGGGAGCGATTCACGGCCACGAAGCGGTCAACGCGATGCGTTCGCCGGGTCGGACCAAGTCCACCTCGGACCCGGGCAAGTCCCAGATGTGGCTCAACGAGCCGGGCTTCGCCGAGCAGGGCAACGACTACTTCTACTCGTCCACGCCGACGCCGGCGTGTCTGCACAACCTCGTGCAGAAGCAGCTCACGCCGGGCATTCGCAACGGCGTGACGATGAAGTTCATCTCGCGCTTTCACACCATCTGCCACTACGGCGCCGGTGAGGCGGACGCGGAGCTCGACCGCATCCAGAGCCGCGACACTCTGTTTCAGACCTTCCCCGACACGGTCGAGGACCTCAACGTGCTCGCGAGCACTCAGGAGGCGGAGCTGCTCGCGGGCGTCATGAAGCGCGTAGACGCGGAGTTCTTCCCCCGCTACGGCTTTTCCGAGCAGGCGAAGATCAAGCACGAGACCACCCTCGACGAGGCGGTCGGTCGCTTCTACTCGGCCGACAACAACAAGGTCGTCTCGATGCCGCTGACCGAGGAGGAGATCGCCTACTGGTCACCGGACGTTCCCGACCAGGTCGGCGACAACATCAAGGCCCAGATTTGGGAGGCGATGGCGTGGACCGAGAAGCTGCTGGTCAACGACATCACCCGTACGGTCTCCATCGAGTGGGACTACCTCGACGTGCACGAGACGCGTCCGGAGAACGTGGTCACCGTGATGGCGCGCCAGTTCGTGCTTCCGCTGGCCCGACTGATCCAGCGGCTCAAAGAGGCGCAGATCTACGACCAGACGGTCATCGCAATCTACTCGTCCGACGGCGGGCGCTCTCCGGCCGCGAACTCCTACGGCAACAGCGGCAAGAACTCGATGATTCTGTGCGGCCGCAACGTCAATCCGGGCTACTACGGTGACGTCGGAATCGCCGGCCCCTCCGGCGACGGCCACCAGTACAACTACAGCCTGCCTGACCCCGTCACCGGGGCGCTGCAGGCTCCCGTCACCGACAACACCCGACTCAACGGCGCGTACTCGTGGCGCACGGTGATGAAGGCGCTCGAGATCCCCGACGACCTCGCGGGCTCCTATCCCGACACCGCGGACTTCCACCCGCTCAACTTCATGCTCACCGTTTGAAAGGGAACCGACGATGAAGACCGACAATCTCGGATGGTTTCTGCTGCCCCTGACGCTCAGCCTCGGCTGCTACACGGGGCTCGAAGACGGACGCGGCGGCGGCGAGGGCTTTGGTGCCGACGGAGCGGCGGACGGTGCGGACGGCGCTGGGGACGACGACGACGATGATGACGACGACAACCCGCCTCGTGCGGGCGGCGACGGCGACGACGGGGGCGGACCGGGACCAGACCCGTTTGCGCTGCCGGTCGACGAGGTCGAGCTGCTGCCGTTCCCGGTGCGCATGAACAACCTCGCCCGGGTGGCGGCCGTCAACCTCGACCACCCGATGTTCTTCAAGGCGTACGATCTACGCCTGCTGCTCGGTGACCACGACTACTCCGTGCTCGAGGCACCGGACCTGCGCTGGTCGGCGGAGCGAATGCAGAACTGGGGGAAGGCGGTCAAGCCGGTCTGCGAATCGAACGAGATGCAGATCAAGTATCCCAACCTCGTCGCCGACCCCTCGGAGCTCATGCGCGAGGCATTCGGGCGCGACCCGGAGCCGTCCGATCTCGAGCCGATGCTCGACATTGCCAACTCGACACTGCCCGAGAACATGAAGTTCACGTTGTCGTGCATGGCGGTGCTCAGCAGCCTGGACTTCGTCGCGTACTGACGTCCGCGCGGGCGCAGATCGATTGAGGCCTGGGCAAAAAAAGAGGGAGGGGACGTCGTGTCCCCTCCCTGAAAACCGTTTCCCGACGCCCCACTGGTTTGGGGGCTGCGCAGCGAAGCGTCGAGAGAGCCGGCTCGGGTTCGCTCAGTGGGCGAAGTAACGGGTGCCGCGTGCGCGGCCCTTGTAGCCAAGCTTGCCGCCGCTGATCAGGCGATCGAGCGACGCGCGGGCTTGAGCCGGGGTCCCGCCAGCCTTGGCGCGAACATCCGGTGCCGAAACAGGGTCCTTGGCCTCGACCACCGCCTGCAACACCGCCTGGTCGTAGGCCGTGCGGCCTGCGGGGGTGCGGACATCCACGCTACCGGCGGAGGACGCTGCCTTCCGGCCCGGTTTGTTCGTGGTGGTGGTCGCCTTGGTAGAGGTTCCCTTCGCAGACCGCATCGCCCATCCGACGATGTCTCCGACCGATTTCCCGGTCCGGTCTGCAAGTTGTCGCAAGGTCATGTCTTCGACCAGTTGCTCGAGAGCATTCTGCGCAGCCATGCGGCGGACCCTAGCGCATCTCAGCCCACGGCGCGATCGAAGGTCCCTTCCACCAATTCGAACGACGGCCGGCCGTAGAAGTAGCCCTGCAGCAAGTCGGGCCCGCAGCCGATCGCGGCCGCTGATTCGCTCGGGGTTTCGATCCCCTCGGCGACCACCTCCGATTCAGTGGCGCGCGCGAATTGGGTGATCAGCTCCAGCAGTCGACGTTTGTGCTCATCGGCATCGATTCCGCGAATGATGCTCTGGTCGACTTTGACCACTGCGGGCTTGAGCTCAGCGAGAACGCTCATTGTGGAAAACCCCGAGCCGAGATCGTCGACCGCGAGCGAAAAGCCCGCCTCGACCAGCCGAGCGGCCGAGCGACGCCAAACCCCCACATCGTCCAACCGGCTTCGCTCGGTAATTTCGAGCACGATTCTGGGCGCGTGTGGAACGAGAGGATCGAGCGAATCCAACAGGCAGTCGGGATCTGCCAACTGCAGAGGATGCAGATTGACGAACAGCCGTTGGGGCATCGGCATACGGTCGGCCCACCCACGCGCCAGCTCGGCAACGCGCGCTCCGAGCTCGTGGACGCGCTCGTTGGCCTCGGCCGCACCGATCACGTCGAGCGGTCCCCGAAGTCGCTCGTGCGTCGAGCGGAGCAACGCCTCGTAGGCGGCGACGGTTCCGCGGTCGGCGGTGATGATCGGCTGCAGCGCGAGGGAGAGCAGGTTGCCCGAGAAGCACTCGGCGAGGGCCTCGCGGTCCGCCCGGTGATCGGGATCTTCGAGCTCGATTCCGTGGCGCGAGGCCACGGCGGCGGCCACCGCATCGAGCAGCTCCCCGCGGCGATAGGGCTTGCGCAAGACCTGCGCGACGGAGCGCTCGTTGACGGCACGCATCGCGATGTCGAGGTCGAGGGCACCGGACGCGAGCACGCAAACGCAGCGCGGTGAGGCCATCGCGAGGCGGCCGAGCAGCTCGAGGCCGTCGGGGCCGGGAATGTCGTAGTCGATGACCGCGACGTCGAAGTGCTCGCGCTCGATCAGGCTGACGGCCTCGTACCCGTCTTGCGCGACCTGCACTTCGTAACCAGCGCGCCCAAGCGCGGCGGACACGGCACTGAGAACCGAGGGTGCATCATCGACGAGGAGAAGGCGCGACATCCGAAACTCCGGGCTTGGGGGAACCCAGAAGTGTTCGTAGCGATCAGATTCTCCGGATCACGGTTTTGGCCCGCTTCGGGCCACGCGACGGAACATCGTGGTCGAGCGTCCAGCCCACGTTCTCCCCGGCCCGCAACGGAACGACCGTACCGTCGCCGAGCGGGAAGGTGTCCGGAACGCGCCAGGACGCGCGGGTGAGCACGACCGTATGTTCGTTGACGGGACGGCGGTAAAACGCCGGCCCGTTTCGGCTCACGAACGCCTCGAGCTGGTCGAGAGCGCCGACCGAGTCGAACGCCTCCGCGTAGAGCGGGACCGCGACGGGAGCGTTGAAGATCCCCGCGCAACCACACGCCGACTCCTTGGCGCCGATCTCGTGGGGCGCGCTGTCGGTGCCCGCGAAAAACTTGCTGTCTGTGGCGGTCGCGGCTTCGAGCAACGCGTCGCGGTGCGCCGCGCGCTTGAGCACCGGCAGGCAGTACATGTGCGGTCGGAGCCCTCCCGCGAACAGCGCCCGGCGGTCGTACAGCAGGTGCTGAGGGGTGAGGGTTCCCGCGACCAACGGCCCCGCCTGGCGAACGAAACGTGCGCCTTCGGCCGTGGTCACGTGCTCGAGCACGATGCGCAGCCGGTCGTAGCGCTCGACGAGCGGCTCGAGCTTGCCCTGGACGAACTGGGCCTCGCGATCGAACGGATCGCACTCGGGATCGATGCTCTCGCCGTGGATCAGCAGGGGCAGATCGACCGCCTGCATCGCATCGAGGACGGGCGCGATGGCGTCGAGATCCGAGACACCCGCCTCGGCATTGGTCGTTGCGCCGGCGGGGTAGAGCTTGACCGCGGCGACGTGCGGATGGGCAGCCGCCGCCTCGATCTCCTCGGGCGTCGTGTCCGGGGTCAGGTAGAGCGTCATCAGCGGCTCGAACGTCGAGCCCTCCGGGAGCGCCTCGAGGATCCGCGCGCGGTAGGCCACCGCCTGCGCCACCGTCGTGACGGGCGGCTTGAGGTTGGGCATGACGATCGCGCGAGCGAAGGTCGCCGCCGACAGCGGAGCGACCGCCCGCAGCGCATCCCCATCGCGCAGGTGCAGGTGCCAGTCGTCGGGCCGCGGAAGCTCGATCCGATCCGTCACGGCGAGACCGTCAGCCTCCGCACTTGGCCGAGCACGCTTCGACGCACTCGAGGTAGTCCTCGTTGTCGCCGACGCTGTCGGGCGTATACGGGCACTCCTGCTCGCACGCGTTCATGCACGCCATCGGATCGGTACTCTTCTTGCCTTTGCAGGCGGCCAGGCTCAGGCCGATCCCGGCCCCCAGAGCAAGGAAGCCGACCCGGCGCATCATGTTGGTCCCCCGGAACTTGCGCATGATTGTCGCAGCGTATCGGAGCGTGCCCTCTGCGACAACAAAGCCTGCCGCGACAAAGCCTGAGACAATCCGGCCGCGATGGAGCTGGTGTATTCCGACGAGCACTACGTCGCGTTCAACAAGCCCAGCGGCGTCGTCGTCCATCGCCAGCCGGGAGATCGCGAAGAAGTACCGGCGCTGCAGCGGGCTCGTGACCATGTGAGGCAGCACGTCTACCCGATTCACCGGCTCGATCGATCGGCATCCGGCGTGCTCGTGTTCGGAAAGACGTCCGACGCCGCGCGGCGCCTGTCCGAAGCCTTCGCGGCCCGCGTCGTCGACAAGCGCTACGTCGCCGTGGTGCGGGGCACGATCGCCGAGCGCGGTACGGTGGACTACGCGCTGCGTGCCGACCGTGACGCGCCGCTCAAGTCGGCAGTCTCGGACTACGTGCGCCTCGCTCGGGTCGAGGTCGACGAGCCCGTGCCACCCCACCCCACGGCTCGCTACTCCCTGGTCGCGTTGCGCCCCCGGACCGGCCGCACCCACCAGCTGCGGCGACACATGGCGCACCTGCGCCACCCGATCGTCGGGGACGTTCGCCACGGCGACGGACGACACAACCGGGTGTTCCGTGCCCGCTTCTCCTCGCATCGCCTGCTGCTATGGGCAACATGGCTCGCGTTCGAGCATCCGTACTCAGGCGTCGCGACGCGCATCGAGGCCGCGCCCACCGACGGCGAGATCCTGACTGCGCTCGGCTGGACCTCGCATCCCGACGTGAGCGTGCTGGGACCCCCCGCCCGATCGCAGTGAGCTACACTCGCTCCGCAATGCGACTTGCAATGGCTTACCTTGCGGCGGCGACGTTGGTGCTCGCCGGGTGCCCGGACGACGGCGGCGACGACGACGCGGCAGGCGACGACACCACCTCGTCCACTTCGAACGGGGACACCACCGACGATCCGCCCGGGACCACGTCGGGCGGGAGCACCGACGGTGGCTCGACCGCGATGGAGGACGAGTCGAGCTCGGGTGGCGACTCGACGACCGCGGCCGGCAGCGAGAGCGACGGGAGTGGCTCGTCGACCGGCATGATCTGCGAGCCCGGCACCGAGGGCTGCGCCTGCGACAACGACTCGTGTGTCGACGACCTGCAGTGCATGGGGGACGTGTGCGTCGCTCCCGGTGCCTGTGTCGACCACCCCGAGGGCGAGGACAACGACAGCGAGATGACGGCGGTGGACCTCGGTGAAGTCGAAGGCTGTGCCGTGGGCTCGATCGACGGCGCCGTCGACCAGGGCGACAGCGACTGGTTCACGTACCACGGCACCGTGGACCCCGAGTGCAACATGGACACCTCGGCGATCCTCGACGCGGATCCCGACCTCGAGGTTTGCATGTTCTGGGAGTGCGACCAGGGCAACGAGCAGGTGGTCTGCTTCGGCACGCCCGAGGGCGTCTCGCCCGAAGGCCGACCCGGCTGCTGCGGCAACGCCAACAGCGTCGTGTTCATGCAGCGCGAGTGCCTCGGTGTGGGCGACCAGCCCGACGGCACCGTCTACATCGAGGTCCTGGGCCCCGACGACGCGATGTGCGTGGACTACAACCTCGCCTACTTGTTCTAGGGCTCACGAAGGCGCAACAATCGACGTTGCGACGTGATCGTTCATCCCCCCCGCGGCACTACCGTTTGCGCACGCATCGCCCCGCTGCGCTGCTATCCTGACAGTGGATCGTTTGGGATGAACAAGCACTGCCTCGCCCTCGCATTGCTTTCCGTGTTGGCTGCCTGTGGCCGCACCGGATTCGGCCCCGTCGACGATGGCTTCGCCGAGGATGGGGCGGACTTCGGCGACCAGCCGATCGGACCGGACGACGGCCGGCCCGACAATCCCGACGACCCCGACGACCCCGACGAGCCGCCCCCGCCTCCACCGGTCGACATGGAGGGCTGCGGCAACGGTCGCGTGGAACCGGGCGAGCTCTGCTACCTGGAGATGGTCGTCTATCCGTCGCGGATCGACCCGTGCTCGATCGACGTCGGTGACCTCGACGGCGACGGGCACATGGACATCGCGGTCCCCAACTCGGACTTCGACCACATCGAATCGATCGACAACTTCGCCTCCGTGCTCTACGGCGACGGCCTGGGCAACCTCTCACCTCCGAGCGGGTTCCTCGCGGGGGGCGACATTCCCGTGGGGCTCGCGATCGCCGACTTCGACGTCGACGGCATCGACGACATGGTCGTCACCAATCTCGACTCGGCGGCGGCCACGGTGCTCATGGGCATGGGCAACCGACAGTTTGGGCCCCCGCTGGCCGCGGGCATGGCAGAAGAACCCACGATCGCCGACGCCGGCGATCTCAACGGAGACGGTTTTCCCGACCTGGCCGTGACCACCCGGGGCAACCGCGCACTGATGGTCGCGATGGGCAACGGCGACGGCACGTTCGCGCCCGCGCAGGAGTACAGCCGCGCGATGAACCCGTGGGACGTGGACTTCGTCGACCTCGACGGCGACGGCGAACTCGACGTGGTCGTCACCGACAGCGACTACGCCGACCTCGAAGTCTGGTACGGCGACGGACAAGGCAACCTCGCGGCCGGCGATCCGCTGCGCACCGGCGATTTCCCACTCGGTCTCACTCCGACCGACCTCAACGGCGACGGGCTCACCGATCTGGTCGTCGCGCACTACTCGGGCGCAACGGTGATGCTCAACGAAGGCGGCGGTGAATTCTGGCAGTCGCCCGAGATCCCCGCCGGCATCGAGCCGCGCGAGGTCGCGGTGGGCGACTTCGACAGCAACGGCACCCCCGACCTGGCGATCCTCAACTCGGGCTCGCAGGACATCACGTTCTCCGTGGAGACCGACTACATCGACTTCGTCTACGCGGACACGATGAGCGTCGGAACGTTGCCGTCGGGAATCCGCGCCGCGGACTTCAACGGCGACGGCGTGCCGGACCTCGCGGTCAGCAACCAGCTCGACAACAACGTCGGACTGATCCTCAGCAATCCCTGAGCGACCGGGTCGCTACTCGGCGTACGCGTCGACCTCGGCCAGCCACGAGTCGACCGCGGCGTCGGACGGCATGCGCCAGTCGCCGCGGGGCGAGAGCGCAACCTGGCCGACCTTCGGCCCATCGGCGGTACACGAGCGCTTGAACTGCTGCCGAAAGAATCGCGACAGGAACACGCGCAGCCACTTCTTGAGCTCGGCGACGTCGTAGTCGGTACCGAAGGCAATCCGAGCCAGGTCCAAGATCCGCGTCGGCGCGGCTCCGTGCCGAACCAGGTGATACAGGAAGAAGTCGTGCAGCTCGTAGGGCCCGATCGTTTCTTCGGTCAGCTGCGCGATGCCGCCGTCCTCTGCCGCCGGCAGGAGCTCGGGCGAGATCGGCGTGTCGAGGATTGCGAACAGGGTCTGTCGCAGCGCGTCGGGATCGGTCTGTGACCACGTGCCCACGCGCTCGTTGGCGACCCAGCGGATGACCGACTGGATCAGCGTCTTGGGCACGCCCGCGTTGACG
>JGI12316J15310_10000164_pt4 | contig 27871 bp, 20 predicted proteins | sample MarCyaLeptolynsp_FD_15310 | JGI IMG/M metagenome (IMG submission 15310)
AGAAGTGGAAGGTGAGCGCGATGTGGAGCGCGGTGTTGAGCTTGCCGCCGGTCATCGGCAGCAGCGTCACGAACAGGAACATCACCGCCGCGAACACGCCGACGCCGACCGACACGTCCACCTCGAGCTGCAGGATCCAGCGCGATGCGAGCGCGGCCACGACCCCGAGCAGGGCCATCGTGATCCCCCACCCCATCGCCTTGCTCGCGATGGAGCGCTCGCGATTGCGGGTGCGGTTCCAGCGATTGAACAGCATCCCCAGCGCGTGAATGTTGGCGTAGATGACGAAGTTCCAGCTCGTGCCGGTCTTGTAGTGCCACATCCCGACGAGGAACATGGTCAGCCACAAGTTGAAGTAGGTGCGTCCGGTCGAGCCGCGGCTGCCTCCCAGCGGGAAGAACAGGTAGTCGCGCAGCCACGTCGACAGCGTCATGTGCCAGCGCCGCCAGAACTCGCCGAGGTTCTTGGCCTGGTAGGGGCGGTCGAAGTTCTCCGGGATGTCGAAGCCCAGCAGCCGCGCGGTCCCGATCGCGATGTCGGAGTAGCCGGAGAAGTCCGCGTACAGCTGCAGCGTGAAAGCGTAGAGCGCGAGCAGGATCTCGGGGCTCGTGTACGACTCGGGACTGGAGAAGATCGCGTCGGTGAAGGTCGCCGCGATCCAGTCGCCGAGCACGACCTTCTTGATCAGCCCCTTGAAGATCCGAAACAGCCCCTCTTCCATGCGGGCGGCATCGAGCTTGGGACGCTTGTGCAGCTGGGGCAGCAGCTCACTCGCGCGAACGATCGGACCCGCGACGAGCTGAGGAAAGAAGGTCACGAACAGCGCGAACTTCGAGAACGATGGCTCGGGGGTCAGGCGCCCGCGCCACACGTCGATCGTGTAGGACAGCGACTGGAACGTGTAGAACGAGATGCCCAGCGGGAGGATGAGCGACAGCGACGGCTCGACCCACCCGATGCCCATCGCCTGGGCGACGTCGCCGATCGTGGCGACGAAGAAGTCGGTGTACTTGAAATAGGCGAGCAGCCCGAGGTTGCCGATGACGCTCGCGGACAGCAGCAGGTTGCGCTGGCGCCGAGCGGCTCGGGCGATCTCGGGGTTGGCGCTGTTGGCTGCGGGCGCGAACCGATGAATCCAGTGCCCACACAGGTAGTCGAGCACCGTCGAGAACAGCAGCAGCCCGACGAAGTACCAGGGCGTCGGCAGCGGGGTCGTCTTCGGCCCCGCCATGTAAAAGAAGTAGGAGGCGAGCAGCAGCCACACGACCCGCGCTGTCGGCCGGTGTGCGATCGCCCAGAAGACGACCAGCACCGGCAGCAGGAACAGCAGGTAGTCGAAGGTCGGAAACAGCATCGGGGGCTGCCGCTCCGCAAGTTAGCCGCAGCAACGGCCTACGCGCGAGCTTTGTGCGTACGCGCGAGTACCCCTCGGTTCGTCCAAAGCGCCTAACGCGCAGCCGCGGTCAGCTCGGCCCGGTTTCGGGATTGGATGGGACTGGTTCGTCGCCGACTTCGCGGGCGGTCTCCCCGGCGATTTCGATCTCGGTCCCGGACTCGCTCTCGGGCTCGTCGGACTCCTGGCGCGAGGCCAGGAACGGGAGCAGCTCGCCTTCGTTGTCGCGGCGGAAGGGCGTGTACTTGGCGAGCTCGTCCATGTACGCGGGCAGGCTCATCGCCTCCTCGCGCAGGAATCGACGCACGGCATTGCGCAGACCGCCGTGGCGAATCCAGTGATTGGAGTAGGTCGCCGACGGCACGAAGCCACGCAACAGCTTGTGCTCCCCCTGGGCGCCGGCCTCGAACAGCGGTAGTCCGTTCGCAATGCAGTGCTCGATGCCCGCGTAGTAGGCGGTCTCGAAGTGCAGGAACGGGATGTCGCGCTGGCAGCCCCAGTAGCGGCCGTAGAGCGCCTCGTCCGTCTGCAGGTACAGGGCGCCCGCAACCGTCTTGCCGCTCTGCTGCACGCGCGCGAACCGAGTCCGACCCGGCAACGTCTCGCGCAGCGCCTCGAAGAAACCGGGACGCAGATAGTCCTGCCCGCCGTGCATGTAGCAGGTGCGGCGATAGAACCGATCGAGGATCGCGATGTCGTCGTCGGACCAGTCGCCGCCCGGCACGAAGTCGACCGGGCCATCCACCGCCTCGAGGGCCCGCCGCCGCTCCTTGCGGATCTGCTTGCGCTTGCGCGACGACAGCGTGCCGAGAAACTCGTCGAAGTCGGAAAAGCCGGGGTTCTTCCAGTGGAACTGAAAGCTCGCGCGCGGCAAAAAGCCGGCCTCGGCCAGGACCCGGGTCTCCTCGCGGGTGCAAAACAGCCAGTGCACCGAGCTCGCCTCGACCGCGGCGGCCAACTCGCGCGTCGCCGCGAGCAGCAGCTGGATGACGAGGCTGCGGGTCTCGTCGTCGAGATCGGGCGACAGCAAGATCCGTCGGCCGGTGGCCGGAGTCACCGGCGCCGCAATCACCAGCTTGGGGTAGTAGCGAACGCCGGATCGCATCGCCGCCCGCGCCCACCCGAAGTCGAAAATGTACTCGCCGTAGGAGTGATCTTTGAGGAAGGCCGGAACCGCGCCGATGATCTCGGAGCCCGCGGCAGCCGCGCTGTTTTCCGTTTTGGACCTTGGTCGCTCGACCAGGATGTAGTGCGGTGCCCACCCCGAGTCCGCGCCGATCGACTCTGAGCGCTCCAGCGCCCGCAAAAAGCCGTACTCGAGGAATGGGCTCCCGCCGTGGTCGAGCGCGTCCCACTGCGCGGGGCTCACGCCCGAAAGCTCCGTTTCGATGCGAACCGACAGCGACAAGCCGCGTTTTCTTTACGTCCACTGACCGCCCGTGACAAACCGGACCCGGTTGGGCATCCTCGGCGCCGCCTCAATGGCCAAGGTGCGAACCGCTCCGATGGTCGAGGCGAACGCGACAACGTCGTCGAATCTGGCGGCGCCTCCCACCCACCTGACCGGGAGGCGACGTACCGCCCGCCTGCTAATATCCGGTCCTAGGCCCCCTTGGGAGCCGTACTAGCCCTGACTACCTGACGTGCCATGAGCGATCGCCCTGAAGAACGCCGAGACTCTGGAACGCTCGTCGCCGAGCGCACCGAGAAGAAGCTCAAGCGACCGCGCATGTACCGCGTCATCATCCACAATGACGACTACACCCCGATGGATTTCGTGGTGCGTCTGCTGGAGACGGTTTTTCACCGCAGCGAATCCGAGGCGACTCGGATCATGTTGCACGTGCACAACCACGGACAGGGAGTCGCCGGGATCTACACCCACGAGATCGCGGAAACGAAGGTAGCGCAGGTTCACCTACTGGCTCGGAAGAACGACCATCCTCTGATGGCGTCGATGGAGCCCGAGGACGACGACGACGACGATGCTGAGTGAAGACCTCAAGCAGACGATCAACAACGCCATCGAAGACACGCAGGAGCGGCGTCACGAATACCTGACGCTCGAGCACCTGCTGTTGGCACTGCTCGACGACGAGAGCGCCGCCAAGGTGCTCACCGGCTGCGGCGCGGACATCGAGGCCGTCCGCACCGAGATCGAGGAGTTCCTCGAGAGCAACATGGAGCGCGTCCCCGACGAGGAGACGCTGACGACCCACCAGACGATCGGCGTCGGTCGGGTGCTCCAGCGCGCCGTGCTGCACGTGCAGGGTGCCGGCAAGCGCGAGGTCACCGGGGCGAACCTGCTCGTGGCGATCTTCGCCGAGCCCGAGTCGCACGCGGCGTACATCCTGCAAAACCACGGGATCACGCGGCGCGACGTCACGCTCTACATCTCGCACGGCATCGGCAAGGGCTCGGGCGGCAGCGGTCCGCTTGCGCGCCGCGGCGGTGGAGCCCAGGGCGCCCCCGGCTCGGGTCGCGGTCCCAGCGGCAGCGACGATCCCGATGGCGGCGACGTGGCCGAGGATCCGCTGGCGGCCTACGCCGTCGACCTGCAGGCCAAGGCCGCGGCCGGGCGCATCGAGCGACTGATCGGGCGCGACCAAGAGGTCCGGCGCGTGATTCAGGTGCTGTGCCGTCGCCGCAAGAACAACCCGGTGCTCGTGGGTGAGCCCGGCGTGGGCAAGACGGCCGTCGTGGAGGGCCTTGCCCTGCGCGTGCACGAGAAGAAAGTCCCGGACGTCATCAAGACCGCGCACATCTACTCGCTGGACATGGGCGCGGTGCTGGCGGGCACCAAGTTCCGGGGCCAGTTCGAGGAGCGCCTCAAGGCGGTGATCAACGCGATCGAGGAGGACCCGGACGCGATCCTCTTCATCGACGAGATTCACACCGTCGTCGGCGCGGGCGCGACCGCGGGCGGCTCGATGGACGCGAGCAACCTGCTCAAGCCGGCGCTGTCGTCGGGCTCGCTGCGCTGCATCGGGTCGACGACCTACAAGGAGTTCAAGTCCGCCTTCGAGCGCGACGCGGCCCTGGCCCGGCGCTTTCAGAAGATCGAGATCGTCGAGCCGAGCAAGGAAGAGACGCTGCTCATCCTGCAGGGGCTCGCCGAGGTCTACGAGGAGCACCACAAGGTCAAGTACACGCCCGAGGCACTCGAGGCCGCGGTCGAGCTCGCGCACAAGTACCTGCGCGACCGTCACATGCCCGACAGCGCCATCGACGTGATGGACGAAACGGGTGCCGCCGCGCGGATCGACGTGCCGATCATTGCGCCGTCGATCAAGGACGCGGTCGAAGACGAGGACGAGGAGGAGCCCGCCGCGACGGAGGCCAAGCTCGAAGACGGGTCGTCGACCAAGGCGCTCGCCAAGCTCGAGGTCCAGCCGATCACGATCGACGTGCCCGAGGTCGAAGCGGTCATCGCCCGCATGGCCCGTATCCCGCCCAAGTCGGTGACCAAGGACGACAAGAAAGTCCTCGGTCGGCTCGAAGAGGGGCTGCAGGAGGTCATCTACGGCCAGAGCGAGGCGGTCGCCACGGTCACGCACGCGATCAAGCGGTCGCGCGCCGGCCTGGGTCGCGCCGAAAAGCCGATCGGGAGCTACCTGTTCGCGGGTCCGACCGGTGTCGGCAAGACCGAGCTCGCCAAGCAGCTCGCGCGCCTGCTCGGGCTGCCGTTTTTGCGCTTCGACATGTCGGAGTACATGGAAAAGCACAGCGTGTCGCGGCTCATCGGCGCCCCTCCGGGCTACGTGGGCTTCGACCAGGGCGGCCTGTTGACCGACCAGGTCTCCAAGCAGCCGCACGCGGTGCTCGTCCTCGACGAGATCGAAAAGGCGCACCCGGACATCTTCGCGGTGCTGCTGCAGGTGATGGACAACGCGACGTTGACCGACACCACCGGTCGCAAGACGGACTTCCGCAACATCATCCTGATCATGACGACCAACGCGGGCGCGATGGACATGCAGTCGCGCTCGGTCGGCTTCGGCTCGGACGACATCGACACCTCGAAGGCCAACAAGGCGCTCGAAAAGATGTTCACCCCCGAGTTCCGCAACCGCCTGGACAAGATCGTCACCTTCGGCGCCCTCGGCACCGAAGTGATCAAGCGGGTGGCCGGCAAGATGTTGGGCGAGCTCGAGCTGCAGCTCGCCGACCGCGAGGTGCGGCTGACCTACACCGAGGCTGCCCGCGACTGGATCGCCGAAAAGGGCTACGACAAGAAGATGGGCGCCCGCCCGATGGCGCGGCTCATCGACGAAAAGGTCAAAGAAGCCCTGGTCGACGAGCTCTTGTTCGGACGACTCGAAAACGGCGGCAGCGTGAAGGTCGACCTGGACGAGGCCAACGACAAGCTGACGTTCGAGTTCGGCGAAGAGTGGGCCGAAGTGGTCACGGCCGACGAAGGCGCCAAAGAAGAGCTGGTCGAAGCCTGAAGCGCGGTCGATCTTGGGTCCGCCCGAGCGCTCGGGTCCGGGAGCCGGCCCCTGTGGTTGGGGCCCCGAAGGGCACTTGCCGAGTGCCGAGACACCAAGCGAAGGAGACGCTGTGGCGTGGCCTGAGACGGGAGGGGTCCAGGCCGGATCCCCTCCCGTATCAGACGCTGCGTCGGGGCCGCTACTCCTTGGCTATGTCACCGATGTTCAACCAGAAGCCCTCGAGTCGTTCGGCTGCCGCGGCCGGATCGTGAGCGAGGTCGTACTCGAGGTCAGCCGCCCGATCACCTATGCTGCGCCCTCCGTTGACCGCGATGTTCACCTGGTCGAACACCGTACCGATCGCGCCACCGGCAGCAGCGGCCAGCGCGAGCAACCCTCCAACCTTCGTCGCCGCCAGTATACCCGTGGTGCCTTGAAGGGCCGGGATTGTGAATCCTCCGCGGGCGAGGTGATACATCGTAGTGAGACTCTGCCGGCTGGCGAGTCCCCAGTCGATGCTTCCCAGGATCTTGTCGGCTGTCTGGAATGTGCCCCAGGCTGCGAACCCGATTAGCGAGACCCACCAAGGGTTGATCTCCGCGACGACAACCTCCGGCGCGTCCGGCTGACCGTAGCCTTCATCGGGCTCGTCTCGCTCATCATCGGCCCCGATACCGCCAGCGTCGGCCGGGTCAGACGGCGCGACAGGCTCGGGGGCAGGTTCGGGTCGATCCGCTTGGATCTCCTGATCTCCGAACTCGTGCACGCTGCTCCCGTCCGGCTCAGGGTAAGCCTCGAGCGAGTCGGGCTCCGGGTCGCCGGCCTCCTCCGCCTGGTAGCCGGTCGGGTCGATCAAACTCGCTGGGTTGTTCCACACGTAGCTGTAGCGGTTGAGGCTCTGCACGTTGAACGGGGCCTGAACGATCCGATCGGGCGTGATGAACCGCCCCATCGCCGGGTCGTACAGCCGACCTCGCATGTTCACCAGCCCGAGGCCATCATCGAGCTCGTGCCCTGTGTAGCCGAGCGTCGTGCTCGGCGCCATCGGGACGCCTGTCCCGCTCTGCCAATCGACATCGCGGGGACTCCCGAAGATGTCGTACGAGAACCTCTCCAACACGACGCTGCCCGTCGCACCATCGTCGGACAGCACATCCGTCGATCCCAGATGGTCTTGGTGAAGGTAGTGGACCGCATCCGGAGCGCCTGCGGTGCGCTGGACCTCCGCGACGGGACCGTCGTACCCGAAGACCACGTAGCGATGGATCGCGTTCGGGTGATTCCATGGTGCGCCAGGTGCATCGTCCCGCCGATAGAAGCGGTCGAAGTAGACCGAGTCGAGCCCCGGCGCCAGCTTGCGGACCCGTTGCTCGAGCGCATCGTACTCGAACGACACGACGGCCCCCGTCTGCTGGTCGGTGAACTCGCGCGGCAAATCGAAGGGCGTGTACGTCACTCCCATTGCATCGCGCTGGGTCTGGTTTCCGTTGCCGTCGTAGGAGTACGACGCGCCGTTGATGTCCGTGACCGCATGCGGCTGCAAACCGTTGTAGGAGTAGGCTCCGAGGTCACTGCGCTGGGTGATGTTGCCTTCGACGTCGTAGTCGGCGGAAAACACTGCCGGACAGCTCTTGTCGAAGCCACCCGGTGCGATCCCCGTCATCCCGACGGACGGTGCCGTGGGGCAGTGACGCACGAGGCGGACCTGGCTCATCTCATCGTAGACGAAGGTCTCGGCGAGGCCAGTGCCGGCGCCCTGAAGCTGATCGAAGCGGAACCGCAGGTTGTCGTTTTCGTCGTAGCCGTAGCGAAGATCTTGCACGTCTCCGGAAACGGCCCCGGCGGTTCGGCTCGTGATCCCAACCAGCAAGCCAGTCAGCGAAGCGTACTCGCGCTCGGTTCGGACCCCGTTTCCAAACCGCTCGCTGGTGGGATTGCCACGGATGTCGCCGGCGTCAAGGCGCCACAGCTCCTTGCCGGTTCCTGCGTCCTTGACCGCGACGATGTTCCCGACCGCGTCGTACTCATAGAAAACCGAAAAGTCGACGCCGTTCGCGGGCGGATACGTCAGCGTATCGAGTCGACCATTGGGGTCGTACTTCGCGGAGATCAACAGCGGGGCCTCCCCCACGCGCCTCAGCGACCACTCCTTGGGGAGCCCAGTCGACCCGTCGTAGGTCGTGGAAACGGTCACGCCATCGGGACTCTCGTGTCGTCCAAGCCGCCCCTTGAAGCCAAAGACATCGTGGTCGAAGGTCGTGGTCCCATCCGCATCCACGACGCTCGTGACCCGGCCCAACCGGTCGAGCGTCCGAGTCCGCCACAGGTGTTCCGGAGACCACGTCCGCTCGACCTCGCCGAAGGCGTTGTACTCCCAACGCCGCTCTCCAAGATCCGGATCGACGACTTTGACCCGCCGACCCAGTGTATCAAGAACGATGCTCGTCGTACTCCCGAGCGCCGAGTGGATCCCCGAGAGCAAACCCGTCGGCCCGTAGGTGTAGACCGTCCACGCCCCGTTCGCCTCCTCGACCGCCTCTACGTTGCCGTCGGTGTTGTAGTAGAGCGTCCGCTGAGCGCCCATCGGATCCGTCTGTGTGACATCGAGGGCGTCGTAGCTCACGGTCTCCGTCGACCCGTTCGGCAGCGCCGTCGAGATCAAGCGTCCCAGTCTGTCGAACTGACGCGTGGTTACACTCGTCGACGCAGTCCCGTTGGGATAGGGCTCGGTCTTCATCGCCTCGTCCCCTCGCTGGTTGTAGGCGTAGTCGACCCGTGCAGCCTGGCCGAACAGCTCCACTGACACGTTCGACACCAACTGACGCCTGCGGCCGAAGTAGTCCGTCCGGTCGACCCAACCGGGGGACGAAACGCGCCGCGACCAGACGTCGGTCGATCCCACCGGCGACATGGCCTTCTCGAAGTCGATCGTCTCGCCGGACGGCTTGGTAACGGAAACGACCGCTCCGAACGTGTCGAGCACCCTCGTCGTCACGAGTCCGTTGGCATCAGCGGTAAGCAGGGGCGTTCCCCAAGGATCGACCGCCATCACCGCCTCGTGAAGCTCGGCGTTTCGGCGATAGACCGGGAAGATCTCCTGATCATCGTAGTGGATGTCGTCTGCGCGAACGTACCCGGCATCATCAGAGACCTCGACTCGTTCCAAGAGACCGACAGGATTTCGCACGAAGGTCTTCGTCGTGCGATTCGGTGGATCGTTGGGATTGCGGGTGATCGCCGTGACGCTTCCCGTCGCCATGTCGACCTGGATGTCCCGCTCGCGCGCGACTACGGCTCCCTGCTGATCTTCGGTCCGCGAAGACTCGAAGACCATCGCAGCGACAACCCAATCGGCGGGATTGTCGACGAGTTCTCGGTCAGTCCTACGCGTCTCGGTCAAGGAGCTCACCTCGGTCCACGTGACACCGCCGTACCATGACGGTGCGGCATGCTCGGTCATGGTGTGGGACAGCGTCGTTTGCAGTCCTCCCTTGTTCTCCGTTCTCGACACCGTCTCACGCTCGAGGCCCACGACGTGGACGCCCGGCCATGTCGTGCGGAGGTGGTCGGTTCGTGTCGTTGCTTCTTCTATCGTTGCGCCGTTGTCCAGAACGATCGTCTTCGTGATCGACGACGGTCGTCCGGCGTGAGGGTAGCGGCCGTCACGACGCACGTGGTTCTGGAGTGTCGTTCGCGACACCTGCCCCGTTTCGACCTCCGTGACCTTGGTGGCTGCGAAGCCGAGGTGTCCAGCTCCATTCAGGTCGACGCGCCAGTCTTCATACTCGTACTCGTAAGTCAGCGGCGGACTCGTGCTGCCCGTGTCGACGATGAGCTCCGCCACGAGGTCCTTGGCCGGAACCACGCATTTCTGCGCGGCGGTGTTGCAGTTGGCGCCGCGAGTGTAGACGCCGGGGTCGGTCGCCCGGCTATAGGCAACCTCGTAGCTGGCCTGCCCCGAGCCAGACGATGGATCCCCCTCCTCCCAGACCGAGGTCAGCAGTCCGTCCCGAACGCCGGCCCCACGATGCACGACGAAGGACCCGCAGCTAATGTAGACGAGATCGTCGAGCCCGTCTCCGTCGACATCCATTTGCCTCGCTCGAGGGTAGGTGTGGGGGAGCGTCCCCGTCCAAGGATCCGACGTGTGGCCCTCGCAAGCACCGTGCGCGTCGTAGTCGACCGGCAGGTCGATGGCTTCGAAGTACGGATCGTCGGCCCCGTCGCCGTCGGCGTCATGCCCAGCGTAGCTGAGGTAGTTCGCTCCCTTTTTCGACACCAGGGCACCCCAGTTGCTGGGGTCTCCGGAAAGAAACGCTACGCGCGGCATCACCAGATCGCCGATGCCGTCGCGGTTGTAGTCGAGAGGTAGGGCCGCCGCCAGGTACCAGTCCGAAGGGAAGAAGACGTCAGTCCCCAGGTACGGGTCCAGTACCGAGCCATCACCCTGAAAATCCTCGCCCGTGTGGACGAGCACATCGAGCTCCTGTGGCCACGTTGCAGGCGCATCGCGGTTCCCTCGCCTGTACAGCACATCCGGGAGCGCGTCCCCGTTGACGTTTGCGAATCGGAAGGAGTCGTGTGCATCGGGGAACTCCAGCGGCACCTGCGAGTAGCTGAGCGCCCCCTGATCGAAAGTGATCGCCCCGAAGCCGGCCATCGAAGGATCGGGGATCAGAATCTCGTGCACGCCGTCACCGTCAAGATCCAGTGGACTTGCCGGGAAGTCCGGATACGGCGTCGCTCCGGCGGCCGTGAGATCCATCGGTGAGAGGAACCCAAAACCACCGTCGTGGATCCGGAGCGCCCAGTGCGGACTCGGAGCCGCATCGTCGTAGGTCAACAAGTCCGGAAGTCCGTCTCCGTTGAAGTCGCCGGAGGCGGTGTGTTGGCTGAGCCACACGTTCAACTGGTCACCTGTCAACGCCGGGTCGACCGGATTGGGCGACTTCGTGTCGTGCAGCAAGAACGTGCCATCCCCTTGGGAAAGCAACAGGCGCCACGTCGGCGTTCCGCCGGATCCGATGCCCTGGGTTGTCGCGCTCTCGAACAGAAGCAGGTCGCCATTCCCGTCGGCGTCGAAGTCGAGAGGAAGGCCCCGCGCGAGGTCGGCCGCCATTGCGAACCCAGTGTTGCTCTCCGACAAGAATGGCGTGGCACCAGAGCCTGCTCCGAAGGCGGAGTTGGCAAGCCTGACCCGCCACCAACCATCATCCGGATAAACGAGGTCGGAACGCCCGTCGCCATCCACGTCCATCACGTACGGGACCTGCGGGTCGTACGCTGCCGCGGACTCGAGCTCGGGAACCCCGGCCGTCGAGACGATCGGCGGCTCGAATCCTGCGGTGCCATCCTGATACCCAAAGGTCGTCGGTTGCTGGCAAACGCCAGCGGCGTCGCATGTGCGCACCGATCGCAGCCGCGTACGATTGGACGGCGTGACCGTCTCGTAGTCGAACTCGTACACCCGGAGCGGATCTGTGGGCCCCGTGAGGGAGTCATCGGCTCGAACCTCGATCCGATCGACGAGCCAATTCGAGGTGCGACGGGCTCCGCGCTTCCAGCCGTACTGCGCATCGCCCCTGGACGCGTACACGAAGTCGATTCTCCGTGTTGCCGAAAGTCCCTTGGATGGATTCGCGGTGTACCAAATCGTCCCAGGCCGATACGCCTCGGTCTCGTCGCCGGACCCAAGCTCCTCGGGGCGGGGATTCAACGTCTCGTTGAACTCGTACTCGATGACGTTCCCGAAGCGATCCTCGACCTCCGCCAGGAGCCATGCTTCCTCGGCGTGATCGTCGCCCCACACCGTTCGGCCGCAGCCGTTGCAGGAGGCGACGTCACCGTAGCTTCGGATCGTCCCGTCCTTCTGCCATGCAACGAAGGCCGGCCCGCTCGAGCCCGACGGCTCCTTGACGATCTTGGCGAACCGATCGAGCGCCGTTCGGTACTCCGCTCCAGGGTCCCAGTAGTTCAGCCCGTTGACGACGACGAGCCGCCGGCCGTCCAGACAGAGTCGATCATCGTCGTCGAACTGTACGGGTCTGGCAAAGCCATCCTCGGCGATCGTTCGACCGCATCGCTCGATCTTGCTGGTCCCGATGTCGACGGTCCAACCTCTCCCGAGCAGCCCCTGTCCGCGCGCGCTCGAGTAGTGAACTGCCAGCTCCGGAGTCAGAACCCCCCGTCCGGGCGGGAGCGGGAGCGGCAACTCGTAGACCGCGTCGCCACGGTCAGTAACGTCGAAGCTGCCGCGAAGGAATCCTACGGGTGATCCTGGCACGGGCGCCGGAGGTTCTCCCAGCTTTCCAATGAGCACGTCGACATCGTCTTCGGTCGCAGGAGGTGGGGCCTCGCCACCTCGGAACCGTGCTTGCTCTGGCGAAGCCGAACTGCCGCAGCCTCCCGTGACGAGCGTTCCGCTCATCAACACAGCCAGCAAGCGCGAGAAACCCGACGGGTGCGAGTCAGGTGGAGATACAGCCATGTCGAGCGCTGGGTGCAAGGGGGAGACCACGGCGCTTGCCTCCAACTTCCGCAGACTTCCCCGACGCAAGCCCCGAGGACTGCTGATGCCACGGGACACTGACACGTGACTGCGTCACGCACTCGTTGACGAGTCTTCTTTCGGATTTTCTCCAATGCAGCAGAGCTGGCGCCTTGAGCAGCCAGGTCAACAGATGAGAGACCGAGACCAAAGACTGGCGGCCACGGTATCGACGTCACGTTGCTCCATCTCCCTGGCAACGCTCGACGCAACGCTGGCGCCCTCGCGCCAGTGACTCCAGCCCCGCCTCACCAAGACAGCCGGTAGCGCACCCGATTGAGCTTCGGCTCGACAACCACCCTCGCCTCGCCGCGGTGGTTGGTGACGTCGAGAAAGCCGGCGACGAAGCCTCGCCAGGACTCGGCGTATTCGGGCCACTCGAACACGCAGGGATGGCAGTCGACGATGTCGACGACCGCGCGCTGGGGGACGATTTCGACGATCTCGGCCACACCGAAGTCGCGATAGACCACCGGAAAGCCGCGAGGGACCGCGCGGACGAGGTGTCCGGGTGAGACCCCGAAGAATCGGTCGACCGCGCGCAGCAGCCAGGACCAGTGCGAGCTCTGCAGGTGCCGAGCGACGGAGTACCGAAAGAACGCGTGGGCATCGTCCGGCCCGAGCTCATCGATGATCGCGCGGGGAATGTGGTGGTGGTGTTCCGCACCGACGAACGCGTCGGCCGCGCTGTCGAGACAGATGCGGAGCGCCTCGGGCGGGACTCGCCCCTTGATCGCGTCCGTGGCCCCCGGACGAAACTCGTCGAGCAGTGCGACCGACACGCCGATGCCTTTCGCTCGCACCGTAGGCAACGTGGCCACGCCCGACGATCACAGGCCACACGTCGAATCTCAAGGTCTTTGTCTGTGAAGCCCGTTCAGGGTGCCGTGTCCGCAAATGGGACGAGTGCACAATCAAGAGCGTTTGCGGATCTCTGCGTCCACCCTGCGCTCGGCCTCGTCGAGCTCGCGCATGCGTCGCTCGAAGTCGTCGCTGGGGCCGAGGGCCTTGCGATCCTTGCCCCCTTCGAGCGCCCGGTTCGATCCCGAGACGAGCCGGTAGCCGACGTAGCCCGCACCCGCGAGCACCCCGACGATCATCAACGGCTTGAGGATCGAGAGGAACAACCCGATCGCGGCAAGGCCGCCAAGTCCGAGCAGGCCGAGCTTGATCAGCGGCCACGCGATGCCCCCTTGGTCCTCTGCCATGGCGGGGAGCATAGCGAGTGATCGCACCCCGTGTCTGGCACGGTTCGGCCGCGCGCCTCGAGTGGTTGTGCCACTGCACTCGCGCCACGGAAGAGCCCGTTCCGATGTCCTGCTATTGTCCAAAGCATGGGTTGCAATGGTGCGGTTGCGTGGGGAGTCGTGTGTGGCTTGGCGCTCGGATGTGGCGTCAGCAAGGATGACACTGGGGTCGAAGTCGCTGGATCCGAGACCGACTCGCCGGTTTCGGACGAGTCTGCGCTGTGTGAGCGCGAGTACGAGCAAGTCCCGCTCGTCGGGGTCGTGCGTGGCCAAGACGGTGAGTCGACCAGCGATCCGGTCGAAGGCTCGGTCATCGACAACCCGTCGCCTGGGCGATGGACGCTCTTTCCGTGTCCTTGTGGCGCCGACTGCGACGATCCTGGGTTCCGCTACGAGGTCGAGATCGACGTGCCCGACGATTGGCAGCCCGAGCTCCCCGAGTGCGTGATCGTCGACGTCGACGAGACCTGTGGGGCGTTCGGGTGCCAGGACACGACGACGACTGCCATCACGATCCTCGACGGGACTGGCAGCGCCCCGGTGCTGCATTGGGTGTCGTCGAGAAACTCGACTGCGCCCACCGCCGCGGAAGGGCTCGTCGTCAGCAGCTCGGAGGTGGTGTCGGACGTCGACTGCGGCGGCTGCACCCGAGGGACGGTCTGGGACCTGACGTTCCAGCTCGACGGGGAGACGGTCACCCTCGACGAGGGCGAGACGGCCGACCTGGCGGGCTACGACATCGTGAACGCGCACTCGTGGACCGACGGTTTGTGCGACGGCTTGCCGTTCATCGCCTGGAACGTCAAACGCCAGTGACGACCGCCCGACGCCCGAACCGACGCGCGTCGCGGGAATCGAACGTGCTAGCGTTCAATGCCGATGAGCACCGCACTCGAGCCCGTCGATCTGTCCGGGGAACCGGCTCCCGATGGCGTGTCGTTCAAGTACGGCTGCGAGTACTCCAGCTTCTTGGCGGATGGTCGGTTGGTGACCGCCGACTCCCGGCTCACCATCTGGGATCTCGAGGCGCAGAAGCGATGCGCAGCGCTCGGGCTTCCGCAGGGACGCGGCTCGTACTGGGCCGTCGAAGGCGCCCCTGCGGGCAGCGTGGTCGCGGTGGTCTACGGGACGACCTACGACGTCTTGTTGGTCGACGTCGACACTGGGGAGATTCGGCAGACCCTGCCCCACCCCGATCGTACGCATGCGATCGCGTGGTCGCCCGATGGAGCGTGGGTCGCCACCGGCGGCGGCAAGATCTACGGCGATACGCGTGACACGGTCATTCGCGTCTGGAGTGTGGAGACCGGGGAGCTCCTTTGGCAGCTCAAGGGTCTGAAGCAATCGATCGTGTCGCTCGGTTTTTCGTCCGACGGCACGCATCTCGCCGCGAGTGCCGGCAAAACCGCACGCCGGTGGCAGCTCGTCGTCGACGGCAAGCCGCGCAAGCGCCCGTCGGCACCGAAGAAGATGCCGGGCAAGGATCCGGTCGGCCAGATCCGCATCGTTGCCGACAGCCGCGATCTGCTCGTCGCGGTGGGATGCTCGATCGTCCGCTTCGACCCCGACGAAGGCGCGCCGCGCTGGACCCAGTCGTGGCGGTGCATTCAGACCCACGCTTGTGAGTCCGTGGCCTGGACGCCCGCCGGGATCCTCGGCCACGTGGTCGACGACCTCGTCTTGCTCGACCCCGAGTCGGGCGAGATCCGGTGGACGACCAAGGGTCCGCGCGGAACCAAGCGCCTCCTCGTCGCGCCGGACGGCGAGCACTTCGTCGCGGTGGGGACGCTGGTCAAGCGAATCGAGCGGCGTCGGCTGCTCGACGGCGCGGTGGTCGGGAACGGTTGAGGCCGGAGCGTCGACTATCGGGGGCAGGAACCCCGATATGCCGTTCGTTCGCCTCCACACCCCGTTTGCCGCTGCTTTGACCGCTCTCGCCCTGTCCGCCCCCGCCGCGGCGGCTCCGCCGATCACACTCCCACCGATCAAGGACGCTCAGCTGAAAAAGGCCATGCCCGCCGTGAGCGTCCTGCAGCCGGTCAAGCTCGGGACCAAGATCCGGCCCAAGACCATCAAGAACCTGGTACCGCGCCGGCACACCCGAGGCGACCGGGAGTTCGACGGCAACGGCCCCGACGTGCACTGCCGAGTCAGCCTGCGGGTGTCCAAGAACGGGCGCCAGATCTTCGCCGACGTGCACTTCAAGGCGTCGGAGACGAAATCGGACTGGTCCACCGTCGACGAGAAGTTCACCGTCGTCGTCTTCACCGCTCCGCTCGGCAAGACCATCGCGTCGATCGCCGGACCCACGACCTCCACCGTCGACTTTCTGTCCGAGCGCGCGGGCTTTCAGCTGCTCGTCCCCGGCGAAGACGTCGCAAAGTTCTGGAAGCAGGTCGAGAGCATGACCTTCGACGTGCTCCAGGCGTTCACCAACATGGCCGCCGTCCCGGGCAGCGAGGAACGACGCGAAGCGATTCGCACGTTTCAAGAGTTTGCCGACGGCCAGCGCGACCAGATCTTTCACGGCAACCACGTGCACAACCGCGTCCCCGAGTCCGGCCCCGTCGCCATGATGAGCATCGTCGGCGACACCGGCGGCGACGACATCAGCACCGACCGCAACGGCAAAGACGACACGCGCATCGAAGCGATCACGTTCAAGGACATTACGGTTCACTACAAGTGAGGCGGTGGCCGCTCGTGCTCCCGCCGTCACCGTAGGTCGAGCTCGACCCAGTCCGAGGTGAGCCACGGGCTCATCGGGTCGTGACCGGGCTGGTACAGCGCGCGGATTTCGACGCTGCCGCTCTCGGGCGGAGACCATTCGAAGGTCAGGGTCGGGTCGGGGCTGCCCTTGCCCAACAGCGGAAGTGAGGCGCCGGCGGGGAGGGCGTGCTCGAGCCGCAGCTCGCCATCGGTGGGCCACGGTGCCCGGACGAGGCGCCGCTCGGTACCGATCACCTCGAACTCGAGAATGCCGGCATTCGGCGGCACGATCGTTCGCGCGACGCCATCGACGTTGTCCACGTGCAGGGTGACGACGTCCCCAATCTTGGACACGCGACCGCGGCGGCGACGTTTCCTTGCCTCGAGACGCAGCACCAACGCTTCGCGAATCTCGAACTCGATCGGCTCGGACACCAGCTCGAACGGAGCGACGCCCTCCATTGCACGAAGGTCGGATGACTTCGACATCGCGCCGGATGCCTTGGGCGCCCGCGCGCTGTAGGCGTAATGAAGGTAGAAGCGAACCCGCCCCTGTTTGATTTCGGGGTCGACCGATGGATTGTGCAGCCACGGCAGGACCTGGTCGTCCCCCGGTGCGAGCTCGACGATTTCATCGCGCCACTCCTCATCGTAGATGCCGCAGCGTGAAACCCGTGGCCACTCGATGGGGCGCCAACACCCGTCTCCAGAGTCCACGAACCCCGACCACCACACATGCGGCTCGCGCCACCCCACGGCCGAGCCGTCCCCGGGCAAAACCGCGGCATGGTGCTGGTCCTTCGAGCGATTGCGGATCCGAGCCGTCAGCGGCACGGTTTGTCCCGGCTCGATCCGCCCGTCGATCGCAGGCTGGAGGTCGAGCTCGAGCTCGGGGTGAAGGCGAGCCAGCGGGGCACCCGGAATGCCCGAGCACGGCTCGGGCTGCGGACGCGGACGCTCGAGGTCGGGCCGCTCGTCGGCGCTCGGCAGAGCACCTCCATCGTCCTGCCGCGCCTGCGACACCTCAGGAGGCATTGGGGCCGGCGGGAACTCGGGCTCCTCGGCGTCTCGCTCCGCCAAAGACTCTCCTACAGAGGCACACGCGTGCAAACCGAGGAAGAGACCGAGGACCGTCCACCGCACCATTGTCACCGGACGATCCAGCGGCCCCGATGTTCAACAAGACCGCGAATCGTCAGCCTGCTGCAAAGCCAGCCGCCCACTCGGTGAAGCCGGGACAGATGGGGTTGAGGCGGTCCACGGCATCCTCGGAGGTCAGCGGCCCCTCGGCTTCGAGGTTGGCCTTCACCGCCCGAAGAAACGCGGGGCCCTGGGTGTCGACGCAGGCGCGGGCGCGCTGCTGGAAGGCGGCGTGAAACCACAGGAAGGTGTCGATGGGCAGGCCGGTGTAGATCTCGTCGAACTCGGCCAGGGTGCGGTGCGAGGGCTGCACCGCTTCGTGCATGCCCTGCAGCACGCCATCCCAGACGGCGGCGAGCTCGGGTTCCTCTTCGAGCATGTAGCCGTAGGCGAACGAGGTGGCGACCAGCTCGTTGAACCACTGCACGCGCGTCTCGATGCCGAGGGCGCGGGCCTGGGCGTGCCCGATCTCGTGAAAGCCACCGACGAAGGCAAACATCGCGGCCCCGTGTTCGAACGAGCCGGCCGCGCGCTCGATCCTCTCGACGCTGACGGGTTTCATCGCCGCGCGATGGCTCTCGATGAGCCCAGCCAGCGCGTGGTCGTCGGTGGCGGGAAAGTAGGCCACCGGGGGCTGCTCATCGGTGATGAACGGCAGCCCGTACGGCACGGGAACTGGCGAGGCCTGTGTCCATTGCGCCGCGTCGAGCATCACGAGCGAGACGTCAGGCGCCGTCCCAAAGGCAGCCTCGTTGTACTCGAGCATGTGCTCGACCCAGCCCAGCAGCTGCAGGCCGCGGTCTCGATGCTCGTTCGCCACGCGGACCTCGACCCGTCGATGACAGCGCTCGAGTCCCAGTGTCGCCAATGCGGGCGGGGCCGATTCGTCGGGACCGCACTCGGGCTCCCTCGCTTCGCGCGTCGCGTCGTGGGTGTCGTCGGCTGCCCCCTGCCCTTGGGGTTCACGCGGGGGCTCGGGGGCCGTGCGACTGCAGGCAACGCAAGCGAGCAGAACCGTCCCCGCCGTGACCCGTAGATTGGCCATGCGCGACAGTACTGTTTTGCCTGGTCGGATTCCTAGGGTGTAATCGGACGCGCTCCGCGTCGTTGCTGCCACGAAAGGTTGGTGGCAGATATGCGTAAGGTAAGGCTGGTTTTTGGCTTGGCTTTGGCCGTGGCGTGCGGGGATGCGGACGACGGGGATGCCGTCGGCGACTCCACGAGCACGACCGACGCCGACGACACGACGGGTGCGTCGATGCAAAACGACTCCGACGGCAGCTCCGGCGACAGCTCCGGCGACAGCGCAGCCGACAGCTCCGGAGGCAGCTCCGGCGATGTCCCCGGCACGACGGGGAGCACCGGGGATGGCAACGGCACGACGTCGGATGGCGACTCGAGCGGCGACGACGACACGGCCGCGTCCGAAGGCACGGACACCGGCGACGACAGCGACGCCTACGGACCCTGCGAAGACGAGATTTGCCCCGTGTCGTCGCTGTGCACAGCCGGCGCGGTCGGAGGCGAGGTCTGCTCACCCGCCTGTGGCGACGCCGATCCGTGCCCCGATCCCGCGACCGGAGATGCATCGCCAATGTGCGTGCCCAATGGCCCCGGACTCGGCTCGTTCTGCGCGCTGCTGTGCAATGTCGGCACGACCACGTGCCCCGACGGCATGAGCTGCTCTCCGATCGAAGAGGGCGCCGCCGTGGGCAGCTGCGTCTGGGAGTAGGCTCGCTCGCGCGACATGCCCGGGCGGGCGGTGTCCCCCAAGTGATGCCGCGGCTCGGGACAATCAGTGTCGTGTGGATGCTTCTCGCCGGATGCCGGTCGACCGAAGCTCCAACTGCGCCTCTGCCAGACACGGGGGTTTACGTCCTCGAGCGACTTGCAAGCGATGACTGGGTCCTCGAACCAGGCGCCTGGCAGACGCTGCTGGACACCACGGGACCGCTGCGCATCGACACCCATGAGGTCGCTGCGCAGTATCTCGAGCGCGGATGGGATGTCGCGCTGGACGTACGGACCCGTCGCTGGCAGTCCGGCCCCGTCTCCTACGAGGGCCTCGTGTTCGACGTCTTTGCGACCGGTGAGGACCCGTGCCCCAACGCCGTCGGACTCTGCGACGGCCGCTTCGGTCTCATCCATCGTCCCGTCCGGTGGGAGGTCAACGGCGCCTAGCCGCCGGCCGACGCGGCGAATCGTGCTAGCGCAGTGTTTGGTGCTCTAGGCTAGGGGCGCTCGCACGCGGTGATGCGGGTGTAGGTGCCGTTGTCGACCTCGTCCCAAAACGAGCAGTTTGTGTTCCCGACGCAGCCCAGACACGGACCCACGAACCGGTTGTCGACTCCGTCGAAGAAGTGCCAGGCGTTGTCGCCTCCGCCACAGGCGCCCGGGCTGCTGCAACAGACGGGAGGCCCGCCGCATTGGGTCGCGCTGCCCTCGGAGTCGCGGTAGCGCTGGATGACGTCTCCGCAGTAGCCCCCCATCATCCAGTCGTCGTAGCTGATCGGCTGCCAGCCGAAACAGCTGTCGCACGCGGTCTCGCTGGTCTGTCCGTCGGCACATGTGAAACGAACACAGCGCCCGGCATCGGTCAGGCAGCCCTCGTCACCCCAACAGTCGTCGCCACAGCCGCAGTTGGTGCCACGAATCGTGACGTCATCGAGGTTCCAGCCCGAGCACGTGAACACGCCACTGTCGTCGACGTCGTACCCGATGCGGATCTGCATGGCCGGATTCGCGAACGCCGTGACGTCGTAGGTCTGCTCGGTCCAGGCCGCGTCCTCGATGTTGGGGGGTCCTCCGGACTGCCAGACGACCTGCCACGTTGCGCCGTCGTAGACCTCGATCTGGTTCTGCATGTACGGCGTGTAGTCGCTGTTGAGCCATCGCCACAGCGACACCTCCAGGTGGGTGTACGCGGACGTGTCGACGACCGGCGACGTCAGATAATAAAACGGGTGGATGTTGGTACCCACGTTGCCGCCGATGATCGCGCCTGCGATCCCATTGTCGGCAGTGTCGGTGTGATCCGCCCCCGGGTCTCCACTACCGCACGCGCCCGGTGAGGGCGAACTCATCGCGGGTTCGATCTGCCACTCCGGGCCGAGGGTCCAGCCCTGGCTGTTGTCGCTGAAGTCCTCCGAGAACACCACGACCGTCGGGCACGGATTGCACATCAGGTCGCAAGTCGTCTCCGTCCCGCCGTCGTCACAGGCCTCGCCCGCCGTCGGATTGAGCACCCCGTCCCCGCACGCGGCGGTCGTGCAGTCGGCGTCGCACGTCGCCGACTCGCCGGAGTCGTCGCAGTCTTCGCCAGCGGCCATGTTGACGACCCCATCCCCACACGTTGCCGGCGTGCAGTCGGCGTTGCAGGTCATCGAGTCCCCGGCGTCGTCGCAAGCCTCACCCGCAGTCGGGTTCGCCACGCCGTCTCCGCACATCACCGTCGTGCAGTCGGCGTCACAGGTCGCCGACTCGCCGGAGTCGTCGCAATCCTCGCCCGCCACCGCGTTGACGACCCCATCGCCGCACATGGCCGCGGTGCAGTCGGCATTGCAGGTCAGCGAGTCCCCGGCGTCGTCGCACGCCTCGCCCGCCGTCGCGTTGGTGATCCCATCTCCACACATCGCGGCGGAGCAGTCGGAGTTGCAGGCGGCCGACTCACCCGAGTCGTCGCAATCCTCACCCGCTGCCGTATTGACGATTCCGTCGCCACACGACGCATTGGTGCAATCCGCGTTGCAGGCGGCCGACCGAGCGCCATCGTCGCATTGTTCCCCTGCCGAGGCGTTGAAGACCGCATCGCCGCACATCGCTGGCGTGCAGTCGACATCGCACGTTGCGGACTCCCCACCGTCATCGCAATCCTCGCCCGCACTCGCGTTGACGGTCCCGTCACCGCAGCTGGCCATTGTGCAGTCGCCGTTACATGTGGCGGACTCCCCTTCGTCGTCACACGCTTCGCCGGCGGTTGTGTTGACGGTCCCGTCACCGCAGCTGGCTGTCGTGCAGTCTGCGTTGCACGTCGCCGACTCCCCGCCGTCGTCGCACGCTTCGTCGGGGTCGACGACCCCGTCGCCGCACTCCGCCGGATCCCCCGTCGTGTCCCCTTCGGTCGTGTCTCCCTCGGTCGTGTCCCCCTCGGTCGTCTCCCCTTCGGTCGTCCCGCCGTCCGACGCATCCGTCATGCCACCGTCGGACGTCCCGGAATCATCGGCGTCGATCGTGGTGGGCTGCCCGCTCTCGGCATCGCTCGAGCCTCCACTCGAGTCGCTCGAGCCCGCGACGTCGGTCGCGTCGTTGGGGCAGCCAAGGAGGCCCAGCAACCCGAACACGGACGCAAACCGAGACAAACTGGGGAAAACCGCATCGAATGGAAGCCTGGCATCCTTCCGCGCGCGAGTGCGCGCCCCCGATCCGTCGACGGTGACGTCGAACGTGAGCGTTCGACGTGTTGCGACATCCCCCGAGGTTGCGGGCGCCGAGCGGCGCGGATGTGCGAGACTCCAGGCTTCGTCATGGCACTCCCCGAGATCGGTCACTTCATCGACGGCAAGCGCGTCTCCGGCGAGCATCGCTCGCAAGAGGTCTTCAACCCGGCCACCGGCGAGGCCAGCGGGCGCGTGCTGCTCGCCGACAAGGCGACCACGCAGGCCGCCATCGCTTCCGCCGAGAAGGCCTACCCGGCTTGGCGGGCCACGCCGCCGCTCAAGCGTGCCCGCGTCCTGAGCCGACTCAAGGTGCTGCTCGAGCAGAATGCCGAGGAAATCTGCTCACTGCTCACCGCCGAGCACGGCAAGGTCGCCGGCGACGCGATGGGCGAGCTGCAGCGCGGAATCGAAAACGTCGAGTACGCCTCGTACGCGCCCGAGCTGGTCAAGGGGGAGCACAGCCGCAACGTCGGCCCGGGCATCGACTCGTGGAGCGAGCTTCAGCCGCTCGGCGTCACCGCGGGCGTCACTCCGTTCAACTTTCCCGCCATGGTCCCGCTGTGGATGTGGCCCATGGCCGTCGCGTGCGGCAACACGTTCGTGCTCAAGCCGTCGGAGCGCGATCCCTCGAGCGCGCTGCGGGTCACCGAGCTGGCGTACGAGGCCGGCCTGCCCCCGGGCGTGCTCAACCTCGTCAACGGCGACAAGGAAGCCGTCGACACGTTGCTCGACGACCCTCGGGTCACCGCGGTGAGCTTCGTCGGCTCGACGCCGATCGCCGAGGCCATCTACTCGCGCGGGTGCGCCAACGGCAAGCGCGTGCAGGCACTCGGCGGCGCCAAGAATCACGCGGTGGTCATGCCGGACGCCGACATCGAGAACGCGGTCAACGCCCTGATGGGCGCCGCCTACGGCTCGTGCGGCGAGCGCTGCATGGCGATCCCCTTGGTCGTCGCGGTCGGGGATGCCACCGCCGATGCCGTCGTCGCCGGGCTCAAGGCCCAGATCGAGACGATGAAGGTGGGCCCGGGCACCGACGCCAAGAACGACATGGGGCCGCTCATCACCCGAGCGCACCACGAGAAGGTCGTCGGCTACATCGAGCAGGGCGTGCGCGAGGGGGCCGAGCTGTTGGTCGACGGGCGCAACCTGAAGGTGCCCGGACACGACAACGGGTTCTTTCTCGGGCCGTGCCTGTTCGACCGCGTGACCCCCGAGATGGTCATCTACCGCGAGGAGATCTTTGGGCCGGTGCTCGGCGTGGTGCGGGTGCAGACGCTCGACGAAGCCATGCGCCTGATCAACGCCCACGAGTACGGAAACGGCACCTGCATCTTCACCCGCGACGGCGAGGCTGCGCGCTACTTCAGCGACCACATCCTGGTCGGCATGGTCGGCGTCAACGTGCCGCTGCCGGTTCCGGTCGCGTACCACTCGTTCGGCGGCTGGAAGCGCTCGCTGTTCGGAGACCTTCACGCCTACGGCCCCGACTCCGTCCGCTTCTACACCAAGCGCAAGACCATCACGCAGCGCTGGCCATCGGCCGGCGTCCGCGAGGGCGCGGTGTTCTCGTTCCCGTCGACCAAGTAACGCTCTGGCCGACGGCGCCGGCCAACCGCGTCGCAGACGGTGATCACCGGCGCGCCCCCCCGTACGTCTGCTACGTGACGGAGGTGGGCCGCTGGATCACCCTCGCCGCGACGCTCGGCGTCATCGCCTTCAACAGCCTCGCCAACGCGCTGCCGCTGGGAGGCAAGACGACCGGCGAGATTTCCGACGGGTTCGACATTCTGTTCACGCCGGCCGGCTACGTCTTTTCGATCTGGGGCCTCATCTACCTGGGGCTGATGGTGTTCGCGGTGGCCCAGCTGCGTCCCTCCGCGCAGCAGGACCCGGTGCTCGCGGCACTGCGTCCAGCGTACTGGGTCAGCTGCCTGGCCAACATGAGCTGGCTCGTCGCGTGGCACTACGAGCAGTTCGCGGTCAGCTGGTTGCTGATGATCACCCTTCTCGGATCGCTCATCGCGGTGTACCGCCGCGTCCGCACCGTGGGCGCCGACGAGCGCGGTCGCTACGTCTGGCTGCGCGCTCCCTTTGCGCTCTACCTCGGTTGGATCACGGTCGCGACCTTCGCCAACACGACGGTCGTGGGCTGGCGTGCTGGCCTCACCGGTCTGCTCAGTGACCCGCTGGCCACGCTGGTGCTCATCGCGGTCGCCACGACCGTGGGCGCGTGGGTCACGTGGCGCGACCGTGATCCCGTTTACGGGGGCGTCTTTGTGTGGGCGCTGATTGGAATCGCCGCCGCCAACGCAGGCGAGACGCTCCTGACGACCGCGAGCTGGCTGCTGGCGGGCATCTGCGGCCTCGTCGGGTTGGCCGCGATCGTGGCCAACCAGCGCGCGCGTCGAAGTGTCACCGCGCCCGCGCCGGTGTAACCTGGTTGCGTGCGGGGCGGATGGACTCGCTGCGTGGCAGCGACGACTGCGTTGTGGGCGGGTTGCGCAGACGATTCCGCTGCGACCCCAGACGACGGGTCGACGACGGGACCGACCGCGTCCGCTTCAATCAACCCCGACGACGCCGACGGGACCTCCACGACCTCCACGACCGGACCCACGACGTCGGGCGGCGCGAATGAGGACGGCGACACAACATCGACCGGCGACACGACGACCAACGACCAAACCACGGCCGACGACGGGTCGAGCTCGGACTCCACCGGAGCCCCTCCCCTGCCCCCACCGCAAAAGGACGTCGTCTTCAACGATCCCGGAGCGATTGGAGGCGGCGACTATGACGACGACGACGCGGTCATCGCTTCGGCGTTGGCGCTGATCGACCACGCCTGCGTTCCGAACTGCGCCGGCGACGTCGAGATCCGGATGGCCGTCTATCGCATGACGCTCGCGAGCGTGTGGGAGGCACTCATCGCCGCCGCCGAGCGTGGCGCCTCGGTCGAGGTCGTGCTCGATGGGCAGGAGGTCAACGACACCGCCGCGAATGCGCTGACGGCAGGACTGGGGCCGGGCGCAGTCGACCGCTGCGGTGGACACGAAGACGACGACGCCTGCATCGGCGTGCGCATCAAGCCAACCGGGGACGCGATCAACCACAACAAGTTCCTGCTCGTCTCGGCCACCGACGACGCAGCGACGGACATCGTGTGGCAGTCGTCGAGCAACGCCACCACGAGCCAGCTGTCCAAGGCCAACAACGCGCTCATCGTTCGCGACGATGCGACGCTCTACGCCAGCTACGTCGAGTACTTCGAGGACCTCCAGCTGGGCGCGCAGGGCATGCTCTCGGACTCGAACTACTACGACTCATCCGAGTCTTCGATCGCCGGAGACACCGGCACGCGGCTGTACCTCTTCCCGCGCGCCGACGAAAACGTCTCCGATGGGCCGGGATTTCTCGTCAACGCCGAGGACCCGATTCTCACGCTGCTCGGCAACCTCGCCTGCGCGCCCGGAGACCGAGTTTGGGTCGCGATGGCGTGGTGGAACGACGACCGGATCGAGATCGCGAACCGGCTCGGGGAGCTGCAGCAGGCCGGGTGTGCGGTCGAGGTCCTGCTACGCGCGACGGACGAGCACACCAACCCCGCGGTCTTGAGCGCGCTCCAGGCCGGCGGCCTGACCACGCTGCTGCACGTGCCGCATCTGCACTCGAAGTACGTCGTCGCCGACGGCACCTTCAACGGCCGGGACCGCCAGCTCGTGTGGACCGGTTCGCACAACTTCACCTACGGCGCCCTGCGCGAAAACGACGAGGCGCTCGTGCGGGTCGAGGATCCGGCCGTGCACGCCGCTTACCTCGCGAATTTCGACGCCCTGCTCGATGGCCACGGCGTCCCGCCTCCTTGAAGCACCAGGGAGTTCAAACGCCGTTACAATCGCCGGACGATGGTCGGTCGGCGCGTTCACGCTTATTGCGACGACGAGCTCGCCGAGCACGACGCCGTCGCGTTGGCCGACCTGCTGCGCCGGGGAGAGCTCTCGGTCCAGGAGGTCGTCGAGGCCTCGATCGCGCGTGCCGAGCAAGTCTCGCCTGCGCTCAACGCCATTGCGTCGCGACGATTTGCCGCTGCGCGGCGGGATGCGCAGGCGCTCGGACGCCCTGCCGATTGGCGAGACGGCGCGGGGACGTTCGCCGGCGTGCCGTCCTTCATCAAGGACAACACGTCCGTCGCCGGCAGCCCGACCAACCATGGCTCGGCCGCCATCCGCTCGACGATCGCGGCCAAGCACGGCGTCTACGCCGAGCACTATCTGCGACAAGGCTTCGTTTGCCTGGGCAAGACCACCCTCTCGGAGTTCGGCCTCAACGCGACCAACGAGCCTCCCGAGGGTGAGCCGACCCGCAACCCGTGGCACACCGACTTCTCGTGCGGTGCGTCCTCGAGTGGCTCCGCGGCGTTGGTGGCGGCAGGCGTCGTCCCGATCGCGCACGCCAACGACGGCGGCGGGTCGATTCGAATCCCCGCGGCGTGCTGTGGACTGGTGGGGCTCAAGCCGACACGCGGCCGGCACGTGGTTCCCGAAATGGCGCAGGCGATGCCCGTCGACATCATCAGCGAGGGGGTCGTGACCCGGACGGTGCGGGACACCGCCCACTTTCACGCCGAAGCCGAGCAGCACTACCGCAACCATCGGCTGCCCCCCATTGGTCTGGTCGAAGGGCCCGGCAAACGTCGGCTCAGGGTCGGCGTCATCGTCGAAGCGTTGACCGGTCCGCTCGACGGACCCACCCGTGCGGCGGTCCAGACCACAGCCGCCGCGCTCGCGGCCCAGGGTCACGCCGTAGAGGAGATTCAACCTCCCGTCACGCGCACCTTCGCGAACGACTTCCTGCTGTATTGGCAGTTCCTCGCGTTCGCCTTGCGGCATGGCGGCAAGTGGACCATCGACTCGACCTTCGACAGCGCCCAGCTCGACGCGTTCACCGTCGGACTGTCGCGAGCGTTCGCTCGGCGAGCCTATCGACTGCCCCTCGCCCTGTTCCGCCTCCGTCGCTCCGCGCAGACCTTCGCCAAGATCTTCGACACCTACGACGTGCTGCTCTCGCCTGTCCTGGCCCACACGACCCCGCGCATCGGCTTTCTCAGTCCGGAGGTGCCCTTCCCCGAGCTGATCGCGCGACTGGAGCGCTACGCCGCATTCACCCCGCTTGCCAACGCGACCGGCACCCCGGCGATTTCGCTTCCCGCCGCCCGCACCGACGAGGGCCTTCCCGTCGCAATCCAGTTCGCCGCCCGCCACGGTGACGAGCGCACCTTGCTCGAGCTGGCCTTCGAGCTCGAGCAAGTTCAGCCGTGGCCGCAGCTGAACCATTGAATCATCTGGCATGACGACGGCACCCGAGTACGAGCCCATCGATTGGGACGCCCCACTCGTCGCCGATGAGTATCTGCGGGCGACGCCGCAGAACATCACCGTCAAAGGCATGTTCATTCAGAGCATCGTCGACGCGGTGACCGCCGCCGGGATGAGCCTGGAGGGCCGTGCGCGCTACTCCTCGTTCAAGGACTATCCACTCACGGAGCTGATGGAGGTCGAGGTCGCGGCGGCGGAGCGCCTCTTCCCCGAGCTGCCGCTACGACGCGCGCTCCGACGCTTCGGCTGGACCGCATTCCCGACCCTGATGTCGTCGATGATCGGCAAGGTCATCTTCGCTCCCGTCGGCAAGAACCTGCGCGCTGCGATCAAGCTCGCCGCCCGGGGGTATCGGGTCTCGATCAGTCACGCGCGGGTCGCGGTGGTCGACGATCCGGATCCGGAAACGCTGCACGTGCAGCTCGCCGACCTGTACAACTTTGCCGACTCGTATCAGGTCGGGGTGTTCGAGGGCGCGGTGAAGCACTTCGGCCGTGAGCCGTCGATCTCGATCCGGCGTCGGTCGGCAGCGGACGTCGACTTGCTGGTGCAGTGGCGCTGAGCCTCATGGGCACAAGCGAGGAATCGTCC
>JGI12316J15310_10000497_pt8 | contig 27871 bp, 21 predicted proteins | sample MarCyaLeptolynsp_FD_15310 | JGI IMG/M metagenome (IMG submission 15310)
GCCGGTTTCCTGCGACCTGGTAAACTTGCCTGCGGATGCGTCGGGGGTGGGCAGTGGCGGTGGTTTTCGCCGCCGGGTGCGGCGCGGATCCCTTCGTATGCAGCTCGAACGGACAGTGTCTCGAAGGCGGCGCGCAAGGGATCTGCCAACCCAGCGGGGTCTGTAGCTTCGACGATGACGACTGCGAGAGCGGTCAGCGCTTCGGAGAGCACGCCGGCGCGCTCGCCAACATGTGCGTTCCGCCAGACCTTGGTGGATCGACCGGGACACCCAACGACGACACGACCAGCGCGGCAGGGACCACCGTGGCCGTCGGAGGAGACGCGAGCAGCTCGGGCGGCCGCGACGAAGGTTCGAGCGACGTGGGCGAAGACTCCACCACGGCTTCGGAGAACAGCACGGGCGCGAGCGGCTTCCCCAACGGCGACAGTTGCACCGAACCCTCCGAGTGCCAGTCGGGGCACTGTTACGTCATCCCGATGCTCGGTGGTCTGTGCGGCGAGTGCACCAGCGATGCCGACTGCCGCTACGGCTGCGGCACGGCCAATCCGCTGCTCGACCCCCCGGCGCCATCGACCTGCGACGACGGTCTGCTCGGTGCCGGATGCGAGAGCGACGACTCCTGTGAGTCGGATTTCGTCTGCGCGGCGGTGTTGGACATCCCCGGTGTGATCACCGTGGGCACGTGCGGGACCTGTCGCGGCAGCGGCGACTGCGGCAGCGGGCAGGCGTGCAATCTCATCGCCGACTACGTCACCGTGCAGGGCCAGCACGAGTGCGTCACCGTCGGCTCGGAGCCGGACGGTGAGACCTGCTCTCTGCCGTTCGATGGCGAGGCGGCGTGCGCCAATCATTGCGCGCCGGTATCGGTGATGGGGCTGTTCGAGCTCGGTGTCTGCGGTGAGTGCCGCGACGGTGCCGATTGCGGCAACGGGGGAACGTGCCTGCCCGGACGGTTCAACTTTGGGGATCCACCGGTGCCGTCTCAGTGCGGCTAGGCTCCGAATCCGGCTCGGCTCGAGCTCGGCGCGCGAGCTCGGCCTTGTGCAGCTTGGCGGTGAGTCGGATCCGCCAGACCCAGACGACGCCAATCGCCAGGCTCGAGGCCGGCGCGAGGATCGGGTCGGTCGAGACGAAGTCATACAGCCCGTGCGTCACGGCGGCGATGGCCAGCGTCGCGACCGCGGGCCGGACGATCGATTGCCCCCGCAGGTGCGCCTTCGCGATCGCAAAGCCCCAGATCGAGGAGAACATCATGTGGACCAGCGGCGACGCGAAGGCTCGGCCCCATCGCGCGGGACCCTCGAGGTAGGGCAAGAACAGAAAGTTCTCGTAGGTTGCGTAGCCGAGCGCGATGACCGACGCGTAGACGATGCCGTCGATATCCTCGTCGAAGTCCCGCATCTTTCGCACGACGAGCAGGAACGGCACCGCCTTGATCACCTCCTCGACGACGCCGACGAATCCCACGACGTAGACGAAAAACCACGGACGGTTGGTCTCGCCGAGCACGTAGGGCTCGGGCATGCCGAGCCACTCGGCGAGGACGTAAATCTCGTAGCCGACAAAGCCGGCGGCGATGCCGAGCAGATAGGCGATGCCGACCGGAACGAAGGGTTCCGGTCGGATGCGATCCTTATAGTAGGTGTAGCCGACCCAGAAGATGGTCGGCGCGAGCAGTCCGACGACGAGCACCCAAGGCTCGATCGGTGGCGGCTCGACGACGTCCACGTTCACCCGGGGTGAGCGACAGTGCGCCCAGGTGGGCTATTCCTCGTCGCCGCGCAGCTTGGCGAGCACCGAGATGTCCTCGAGCGTCGTCACGTCGCCCGCGGGAGCCTTGCCGGCCGCGAGCTCCTTGAGCAGGCGTCGCATGATCTTGCCGCTGCGCGTCTTGGGGACGGCGTCCGCGAAGCGGATCGAATCCGGGCGGGCGAACTTGCCGATTTCCTTGCCGACGTGGTCGGTCAGCTCGGCCTTGAGGTCCTCGGAGGGGTTGATGCCTCCCTTGAGCGTCACGAAGGCAACGAGCGCCTGGCCCTTGAGGTCGTCGGGGCGCGCGACCACGGCGGCCTCAGCCACCGAGGCGTGGGCCACCAGAGCCGACTCGAGCTCGGCGGTGCCCAGTCGGTGCCCGGCCACGTTGACCACGTCGTCGACGCGGCCCATCACCCAAAAGTAGCCGTCCTCGTCGCGCCGTGCCCCGTCGCCGGTGAAGTAGATCTTGTCGAAGCGCGAGAAGTAGCTCTGCCGGAAGCGCTCGTCGTCGCCCCAGACCGTGCGCAACATCGACGGCCACGGCTGGTCTACGACGAGGTAGCCGCCTTCGTTGGCATCGGCCTCCGTACCGTCCTCCCGCAGGACCTTCGGGGTGATTCCGAAGAACGGCAGGCAGCACGAGCCCGGCTTGGCGGGCACGGCCCCCGGAAGCGGCGTCATCATGATCCCGCCGGTTTCGGTCTGCCACCACGTGTCGATGATCGGGCAGCGTCCGCCGCCGACCACGTCGCGGTACCAGATCCACGCCTCGGGGTTGATCGGCTCGCCGACGGTGCCGAGCAAGCGCAGCGAGGACAGGTCGTGTTTGTTGACGTGCTCGTCGCCCCACTTGATGAACGCCCGGATCGCGGTCGGGGCCGTATAGAAGATCGTGACCTTGTGCTTGGCGACGATCTCCCAGAACCGATCGGGTCCGGGGTGGTTGGGGGCGCCCTCGTACATGAGGACCTGGGCGCCGTTGGCCAGCGGTCCGTACACAATGTACGAGTGGCCGGTGATCCAGCCGACGTCGGCGGTGCACCAGTAGACGTCGTCGTCCTGGAGGTCGAAGACGTACTTCGACGTCGTGTACGTGTACACGAGGTAGCCACCGGTGGTGTGCAGCACGCCCTTGGGCTTGCCGGTGGTTCCGGACGTATAGAGGATGAACAGCGGGTGCTCGGAGTCCAGGGCGGGCGCTTCGTGCTCGGCGGAGGCGTCCGCGACGACGTCCGTCCACTCGAGGTCGCGGCCCTCCTTCATGGTGATGTCGTTGCCCGTGCGACGCACGACGATGGTGCGCGCCACCTCTGGGCAGCTTTCGCACGCCTTGTCGACCTGCGCCTTGAGCTCGACGACCTTGCCGCGTCGCCACGCGCCGTCCTGGGTGATGATCGTGGTCGCGCCGGCGTCGAGCACTCGGTCGCGCACTGCATCCGCGGCGAAGCCTCCGAAGATCACGCTGTGCACGGCCCCGATGCGGGCACACGCCAGCATGGCGATCGCGGCCTCGGGCACCATGCCCATGTAGATGACGACGCGATCACCCTTCTTCACGCCGCTTTGCAGCATGCCGTTGGAGAAGCGATTGACCTCGGCGAGCAGCTCCGCATAGGTCAGGGTCTTGGTGTCCCCAGGCTCGCCTTCCCAGATCAGGGCGGTGCGCTCGCCGTTTCCGGTGGCGACGTGTCGATCCAGGCAGTTGTACGCGATGTTCGTCGTCCCACCGAGAAACCACTTTGCGTGTGGTGGGTCCCATTGCTTGATCGTGGTGGGCTTGTCGAACCAGTGGAGCTCCGCAGCGCGCTCGGCCCAAAAACCATCCGGGTCTTCGACGCTTCGTTTGTACAGCTCGTCGTAGGCTGCACGAGAGCCGACCCGCGCCTTGCTGGCGAACTCGGCGGGCGGCTCGAAAACGCGAGACTCCGTGGATACGCTCTTGATCGACGACATCGGACCGCGGGACATACCACGTTCGCGTGCGGACTCGGGCGGGACGCGCCGGTGGGCGGCCTAACGCTGCTTACACGCGGTTGGCGTTCGTGACCGGAGCAAACCACTGTCGACCACGCGTTGGGAACCAAGCGTCGACTTCGCCAACCATTTGGGCATGCTGTGGTTTGCCGTGCCTTGTGGAGGGCGCAAACGGCCGCGATACTGGCGCGCGGTGAGGATGCTGATTCGCGCGGGTCATCGCGGCGGTTTGGGTCGTCTTGTCGTGGCGGTGGGACTCGGTGCGGCCATGGTCGTTGCGGCCTCCTGCGATCGCGTGGAACCGCCCAACGAGCCGCGCAGCGCCCCGGTCGCCGAGGATGATGCAGACCTCACATCGCGTACGCCAGTGCGGGCCAAGGTCGTCACTGGGCAGCCGATGAAGCGGATCGTCGCTTGGCCCGACGACGCGGAGCGAGACGTCGTGGCTCGCGAGGCGCTTTCCGAAGCCGCCCGCGTTGCGCTCGACGAGGCTCCAGTTCCGATGCTCGCGCCACCGGAGCCCGCTCGACTGGCAACGGCGGTGATCACCACGGGACCGCACTGGGCGGCGCTGTCCACCAACTACGACGGCCTCAACCTCAGCCTCCACGTCAGCGGGCAGGCCAAGGTCTACGAGCACATTCCGCGTTTCGACGGCACCCACACCGTGCGAGGCCACGAGGCGTTCGTGACCCAGAACGAGGGCATCTGGTCGGCCGCCTGGATCGAGAACGGCGCGGCGTACAGCCTCGAGCTCGAGTGCAGCAGCCCAGACCTGCCCGAGTGCAGCGGCCCGGAGACGATCACCGAGCTCGCGGAGTCGCTGAGCTACGTCGGTGGACGCGGGGAGGTGAGCCAATGAGCCGCGCCCTCGTTATCCTCTTGTGTCTCGCGCCGACGGTCGCGTTCGCTGGCGGTGAGGACTTCGAATTCGATCCCGCGGGCGCCCTGTTGCCCGGCTCGGGACAGGGGGCGGTGGACGACACCGTCTACGCGCCCGGCATGCGCTTCCCGATGGAAGACGGGCCGGCGTTCGCCAACTCCCAGGTGTACATGAACGGCGGCGGGCAGGGGCCCGGCGGCGGTCAGTGCGACGCGGTCAACTACTCGTACCCGTGGAAGGACAACTACTGCGAGATCCGCTCGTGGACCATGCCACTGTGTCCGTCCGGCACCGGTCACCAGGGGCAGGACATTCGACCCGCCACCTGTGACAACAGCGTGCACTGGAACGTCTCGACCGTCGACGGCACGGTGACCAACATCGGCAGCTACTCGGTCTACGTCACCGCGCCCGACGGGACACGCTTCGACTGGCTGCACGGATCGGGCAACGTCATCGGCAGCGGTCAGGCCGTCGAGCGAGGCGAGCGACTCAACAAGGTCAGCAATGCCTTCGGGGGCACGCCGACCACGATCCATACCCACTTCAACATTCGCCAGGACGTCGCCGGCGTCGGCGTCGTCTACGTCTCGCCGTACATGAGCCTGGTGACCTCGTACCAGGAGCTGCTCGGGATCACCGGCACCGGGGTCGGGGCGCTCGAGAGCACCGACTGCCAGGCGATCGACGGCTGGGCGTGGGATCCCGGCAACCCGGACGCGGCGGTCACGGTGCAGCTTTCGTTCGACGGGCCGCTCGGTGGCGGAACGCCGGTGCTCGAGGCACTGGCGGATCAGAATCGACCCGACCTGTGCGACGAGCTCGAGTCGTGCGAGCACGGCTTTTCGGTGCAGGTCCCGCTGGGGATTCGCGATGGGGCTCCGCACGCCGTCCACGCGTATGCGATCGACGGTGGCCGCTCGCAGGTCGAGCTCGAGACGAGCCCGCTTGCCGTTCAGTGCGATCCGCCGGCCGTCCCCGATGGGGTTCGGCGACCCGTGGCTGGACCCGAGGTCGCGGCCGCCTGGAACATCTCACCATTTTACGACGTGGCGACGATCGACGACGCCACCGTCGCGGCGATCCCTGTCGATCGCGACTTCCCGGCCCAGCCGGTGCTCGTGGTCAGCGATGCCGACCCCGACACGATGTGGCTGATGGATCCGGGCTATCGCCGACGCGTGGCCACGGACGCGGTTGCCGAAGCGTGGGGCTTGTCGCCCGCGGATGCGGAGACCTGGCCGGCTTCGGTCGTCGAGGACGTTCCGCTGGGCTCGCCGCTGCCGCTCGAGCGCTTCTTGCTGCGCGACAGCACCGGCGCGGTCTGGGCGATCGATGACGAGCAGTGCCCGCTCACCGACGATGGTGAGCTCGACCCGGAGTGTGCCGACGAGGCCGACGATGGGGGAGCGGACGGCACCGGCGACGACGACGACGACGACGATGACGACGACGACGGTGGCGGCGGCGGCAACGGTGGCGCGGATGAAGGCGGCACCGAGACCGACGGTCCAGCGCTGCCCGGCGCCAACGGCGATGATGGGGGCTGCGGATGCCGCACCAATCGAGACGCGCCCGGCTGGGCGTTTCTGTGGCTGCTGCTCGTTCCCGCCCTTCGGCGACGGCGGTGATGGCCGCGCCGTGAACCACTTCCGGCTCCGCCGGACGTGTGCTTCGTGTACGGACGATGGGGGCTAGGAGCAATTGCCGCGCTCGCCGCGGGGTTGATCGGATGCGCGAGCGACGGGCCCGCTGAGGAGCCGGACGCGTCGGACACGGCTGATGTCGACGACACCGGGGCAAGCACCGGAGCCAGCGAGGACGAAGGCCAGGGCGAGGAGACGGGCGACACCGGCGGAGTCGGCGATTCGGAAGACGGCGACGTGTCGGACGATGGGTCCGACGACGAATCAGACGACGGGTCGGACGACGGCACCGACGACGGCACCGAAGGCACCGGCGGCGATGCGCTCGCCTGCGACGGCATCGAGCAGTACGTGCAAACGTGGGCGGTCGGAATCGGTAGCGACACGGCGCTCGTCGGTGGCGCCGCTCTTGCCCAGGGACCCGACGGCACGCTGTGGGTCGAGGCCCGGGTCGACGAGGTGCAGGCGCTGTACACCCTGGACGCAGCTGGCCAGCCCTCGGCGCCGTGGTTTCCCGCGGTCGGCAACATGGCGATCTACAGCCGCGACGCGCACCAGGGATTGCTCGCCCACCCCGACGGCTCGCTGCGGGCCGTCGGTGTCGACGGTGGATTGTGGGCGGGTGCGCTCGACCCCGAGAACGACAGCGTGACCTGGTCGGACTCGATGGCGTTCCCGGAGTGGGAAGACGCCGTGCCGGCCGATGCAGCGATCGGCCCCGGCGGATCGCTTTACGTGATGTCTCAGATCGAGCGCTTTCCCCTCGAGCGCGCGATCGTCTTGGCCAAGTACAGCCCCGACGGCGAGCTGCTGTGGGACGGTCTGGTCCCCGACGAGACCGTGCAGACCAACAACTTCATGGGCAAGGCCGTGGTGGCGCGCAGCGACGGCGAGGTCATCGTCGTCAATCGCTCGGCGGTCGTCTTTCATCGCTTCGACGCGGACGGCAACCATCTCGGGGACGTCAACGACGTGCTCTACGGGACCAATGGCTCACCGCGCTACGTGGGACTCGATCGACAGGACCGGCTCGTGGTCGGCGTCGCTGCGCCGATCGGCGGTGGCGACGACGTGGCCGAGTTTCGTCGCTTCGACCTCGAGCTCGCCGCCGAGTGGGAAGTCCAGCTCGACGACACCGGCTACTCCAACGAGCTAATGGCGGGTCTCGATGCCGACGACGCGATCCTCGACGTGCACGACTGGGGCGAGCAGACGGTGCTGCACAAGATCGTCGACGGCGAGATCGTGCTGACCCAAGAGCTCGAGCCCACCGAGCGCACCACCACGATGACCGTGGTCGACGACTGCAGCTTCGTGCTTACGGGGCAGGCCCAAGACGAGGCCGGCGATTGGCAGTACTGGCGGCGTCGCTACGATCCGGCTTGAGTTCGACGATCAGGCTCAGTCCTGCATCGGTCCCACGTACGCGTGGGACACGACGACGTTGTCGATGTACAGGACCAGGTCCTGCGGCGCGGTGTCGGTGCCGCCGTGATAGACGTTCATCCAGATCTCTTCGATGCGCAGGGTGTCGATGTCGCGCCAGCGCCAGTCCGTCTTCTCTTCGACCAGGCGTCCGTCCACCCACGCGCGAATGATGCCGTCGTTTTCGCCGGGGGTGTTGAGCTGGAGGTACTGCTCGACCGCGTACCAGCGGTTCTTCGCCAGCACGCCGCCGCACTGGTCGAGATAGAACTCGGTGTCGCCGTACTGGCCCTCCATGTCCGCGTGGTAGACGTAGTTGCCGATCGTCACGTGGTCGGCGAACGGATTGCCGGCGGGCGGTGGCACCCGGTACTGGCCGCGTGCCGACCAGCCGTCGGTGCCGTCCACCGGTCGACCGCCCCAGCCCGCGACGCCGTAGGTCCCCGCGACGCCCGGCATCTTGCCCCCGTCGCCAGGCTCCCAGCTGTCGGCGTAGCGAAGGTAGTAGCGCAGGTAGATCGCCTCGGGTTCCTCGCCTTGCTCTTCCATGAAGCGGTAGCGCAGGTTCATGCCGCCGTTTTCACCCGCGGGCAGCGTCAGCTTCAGCGCGCGACCCGACAGCGGCTCGAACCCGGGCTCCGAGTCGATCGGCGTCAGGTTGCCCGAGTCGCCACCGACAGACCAGACCGCGCCCCAGTCGTCGCTCTCGAAGTCGCTCGCGAAGACCACCGAGGCATCGGCTTCGATATCGATGTCTCCGGGGTAGTCGGCCGCCAATCCGGGCTGCTGGGCGGGCGCGGGTGACAGTGGACCGGCCGCGGCCTCGAACACGCTCACCTCGAACGTGCCCCCGCCGAACTCCTCGACCGAGGTCAGCTGCAGGGTTGCCGACACGACGGAGTCCGCCGCGATGTTGGAGAGGTCGAAGCGGAGCAGGGCCGGCTCTTCGTCGACGACCCGTAGCGTCGTCGACTGTCCGGAGGCCTGATAGGTGCTCGCGCGCAGCGACGTATCGGCGGTTGGGTCCAGGGTCACCGAGCCGTCCTGCGTCTCGACGACGAGCTGGGGATGGCTGCCTGCGTCCGCGTGCTCACGGCTGGCGAAGTCGAAGGGGCCGCCGCCGGCGGTCGCACGCAGGAAGAACCCGCGGTTCGTCTCGCCGTCCGCCCATCGCTGCACGAGCGCAGTCACGTCCCACGACGCGGTCTCGGGAGTGTCGTCGTCGGTCAGCGTCGCCACGGCGTAGGCCGCCTCGCCTTGCTCTGCCCCATCGGCATCCAGCCAGTCGCCGAGAAAGTTTCGCCACGGCAGGCCCGCGGCGCGGTTGTAAAAGTCCCGGGTCGCGCCGTCGTCCTCGTCGTCCAGCCCCTCCGCCCAGGTTCGGCATGCGGTCAGGTCCAGCTCCTCCTCGTCGCCCCCGGGATCGCCGTCGGTGTCGCCGTCGGTCTCGGGCCCGTCGTCCGCCGAGCCCGAGTCGTTCGAGTCGTTCGAGTCGTTGGAGTCGTTCGAGTCGTCCGAGCCGGCGGGGCTGGACGTCGCACTGTCGCTGCCGTCCCCGTCGGCGGTCGAGGACGCTCCGGAGTCCGTCGTGCCCCCCGAGTTCGCGCCTGCGCCGTCGCTCGAGCACCCGGCGAGCGCGAGCAGGGCGGTCACAACCGACAATCGTCTCCGCATGCCCCGATCGTAGGGCGGCGCGCCCAATCCGAACATCGGCAGGACTACCGAGGCGGGCGGTTTTGAGCCGTCGCCCTCACAGCTGCAGCAGCATCGCCCAGTGTGCGTCTGCCTGCTGTTTGGCCAACGCGTCCGGGCTCTCGGTGCCGCCGAGGGCCAGTGCGGGCACATACCCAAAGAACTCTCGCGGACCCAGGGGCCCCAGGCGCTCTGCAGCCGAGGCGATCGTGTCAGCTTGCAGCACTTCGCCGACCCACCGCGGGTCGTCCAGCTGCGCGAGCATGGCGGAGGCGCTGGTCGCCAGCATGCCGGCGTTCTTGTAGTGCACGTCGACCATCGAGAAGTCGCAGGCGGCCTCGACCTGCGCCGAAGGCAGTCCGAGGTCGGCTGCCCGCTGACGAAGGTCGCGGAAGTACACGAGGTTGCCCAGCCCGGTGTAGCCGATCGGGATGCGGGTGGGGTCCGAGCCGCCGAGCCACTCGGCGAGGACGGCATCGAGCGTCGCGGGGTCGACGAGAGTGAGCACGCCGTGCGGCAAGCTCCCCCAGCCGGTGAACGCCCACAGCTCCCGCAGCGCCTTCGGGGCATCGAGCGCCTCCAGGCGGTCGGAGGGGACGGGGGCCAGGCTGGCGACGCGGGTGTGCAGCGGTTCCATCACCGGGCTTCTTCGCGTCGGCCCCCGCAATGATCCGACGGGGGTCCGTGAGGTGCCGCGGGGTCGGCTGTGCGGCCACGCCAGCAGGTCAGCGACGGATGCCTCCCCGCCTCAGGGCGTGGAGTCCAGGTCGGCAAAGAACACCAGCACGCCAAAGTGGCCCGGCCGCCCGAGGATGGTGACCACCGCGGCAACGCGAGGTCGGGTCAGGAGGTCGTCGGGGAACTGTGGGGTCCAGCCGTCGAGCTGGGGCACGACGTAGGTGTGGGCCGTGAACGGGAGGTTCGTTCGACCCGAGAAATGGCCGAGCAGCTCGACGAGCACCTCGTTGAAGTCGCCCCCGCGGGCCGCGGCGTTGTGCATGGTCTGATCGATGACGTTGTCGTCGACGGGATCGCCGACGCGGTCGACGGGGTCCAGCGTGGCTTCGCCGCGGAGACGATCCAGCTCGTCGAGGTAGGCCTGCTCCTCGGCCTCGAAGCCGTAGCCCGGCTCGGGGTCGATGACCGCCTGCATGGGGGCGGCCTGCGGCAGGGGTTGGCAGGCGCCGAGCGTGCCGAGCAGGCCGAGCGATACGCTGAGGATGGGGGGCGACGTTGGGGGACGCACCCGCGGCACGCTACCACTCGGGCGATTCGATGCCGGCGATGGGTGGCGCTCAAACCTCGTCGTGCCTGTCGAGCCAACGTTCGACGTCGGCGACGTCGTGGGTCGTATCGATCTCGGCCTGGCTGTACAGCCGTTGTGCGGTCTCGGCCAGTTCTCGGGCGCGGGGTCGGTCCTGCAGTGGCGCCTCGACCTCCCACAGCGTCTGTGCGAGCAAGAACGCACTGGATGCCTTCACGTCGAACGTGATGGTGTCTTTTTCGCGGTTTGCCCACGCTTTTTCCACCAGCGGCAGGGCGGCCTCGAACTGTTCGAGCTCGAAGTAATTCGCGGCGAGCTGATGCTGCGCCCGCGCGACGTCGGGATGATCCTCCCCGTAGATTCGCAGGCGCAGCTCGATGACCTTGTCCAGCTCCGCGACTGCGCCTTTGTGGTCATCACGAAGGCGAAGGACTTCGGCGAGATTGTAGCGAGCACTCGCGACGCCCGGATGGTCGGCCCCGATGGCGGCGACGAGCTGCGACAGCGACTCGCGTCCCAGCGCCTCGGCCTCCTCGAGCTTTCCCTGTCCCTGCAGCACCGGGACCAAGTTGCGTCGGGTTCCGATGGTCTCCGGGTGATCGGCGCCGAGCGACTTGGTCCGGATCGCGATCGACGCTCGTAGCTCCTCCTCGGCTTCGGTGTACTGCTCCAGTACCCCCAGCACGTTGCCGAGGTTGCTGCGGGTCATGCCGACTTCGGGGTGGTCCGCGCCGAGGTGCTCGACCTCCCACGTGACCACGCTGCGGTAGATCTCCGCCGCTTCAGCGTAGCGCCCCTGGCCGCTGAGCGCGGCGCCGACGTTGTTGCGCGCTTCCCAGACCGGTCGCGCGTCTGGGCCCAGCGCTTCCTCGCGCAACGCCAACGCCTTGCGAAACTCGGCCTCGCCTTCGTCAGCGCGCCCGAGGGCCGTGAGCACCATGGCGAGACTCGTCGCAACCGCGGCGCGTTTGAGCGGATCGTCACCAGCGGCACCTCGCGCGAGCGGTGCGTAGGCAAGCGCATCGTTGACACGCATCTGGTGGTACCCGATCACCTCGATCAATCTGCGGGAGGCGATCGTGATGGTGCTCCACACGCGATGCCGCGTGGCCAGCTCGAGCGCTTCGGCCAACGTCGCCTCGGCTTCGTCGTACCGACCCCGGCGATCGAGCATCACGCCTTCGTTGAGCAGCAGCTCGGCCAGCACCGGTCCGTAGTCCACCGAATCAACCAGGCTCCGCGCGGCATCGAGGGCCGCCTGCGCCTCCGGATGGTTTCCCGCGCGCAGGCGAGTTTGTGACTCGGTGATGCGATCGCGGATCTGCGCCACGACTTCAGCGTCTCCGGGCAGCGGCGGCTCGACGTCGGCGGACAGGGCTTCGATGTCTTCGCAGCGTGACAGGGGCGTCAGTCCCCCGGTGAGCCGTTGGGCGTTCTGGACGATGTGCGCGTCGGCCTCGGCGAGGGTCTCGACGGTGACCCGCAAACCTACGGCGGCGCGACGCAGGCAGCCCATCTGAAGGTCCATGACCACGGCCGAACGCTCGCGGCGCACCGTGGTCGCCTCGCACGCCTCGGTATGCACCGCGACCCACTTGGCGCTGTAGTCATCGAGCGACTGGTTCGTCTGCGCCCACGCGTCCGACGCGTAGCCGGCATCGATCGCCGCGAACGCGGCTTGCATCTTGGTCCGCGTGGCATCGTTCCAGACTTCAGCCATCCGTGGCTGCGCCCCGGTGCACAGCTCAGGGGGCGCCTGCATTCCGTTTGCAACGGCGACACCGGAGAGCCCGACGGCCGCCAATCCGACGGCTGCGTACACCCCCTTCCCGCGGCGTCGCGACCGGCCGGCGGACAGCGCGTCCAGGAGGTCTCGCATCGACGGCCATCGTTGCCCGGGTCGCGGTTCCATCCCCCGCGCGACCGCATCCGCGATGACCCGCGGCACTGCCGTCGCGGGCCAGGACGGCGGCCCTGCTTGTTTGTGCGTCGCGATTTCTTGCGGCGTTCCGGCGAACGGTGGCTCACCGCACAACGCCTCCCAGAGGGCCACGCAAAAGCCGTACTGGTCCGTGGCCGCACTCAGTGAATCGCCGAAGTGCTGTTCGGGCGCCATGTACCGCGGCGTGCCCATGACCGTACCGTCGAGCGTCAACTCGACCGACTGGCGTACCGTCTCGCCCGCGCCCGAGTCCGACGAAGGGTTGGCCGTCGGCATCTTGGCCAACCCGAAGTCCATGACCTTGGCGGTCCCCTCTTCGCTGACGAGCACATTGCTGGGCTTGAAGTCGCGATGCAGCAGCCCGGCCGCATGCGCGGCGACGAGACCTCGCCCGGCCTGGATGAAGATGTCGATGATCTCGGACCAGTGTCGCTGGTCGGCTCGCAGCCACCGCGACAGCGTCGTCCCGCGCACCAGCTCCATCGCCAACACCACTCGATCCGGCCCCAGCTCCTCCACGTCGTAAATCGCGACGACGTGAGGATTGGACAGCTTGGCCATCGCGCGCGCCTCGACCACGAGTCGAGCGGCCGCGCTGACGTCGAGTCGGCGGTGATGCAGCTGCTTGAGGGCGACCTCGCGTTCGAGCTTGGGGTCGTAGGCTCGCAGCACGCGGCCCATTCCGCCGCGGCCCACCTCCTCGAGCACCACGTAGCGCGACAGCATCGAGCCCGTCGCGAGCTCGGGCTCGTCGTCGGATGGCGGGTCCGACTCCAGTCCGACGGTGACCGCGTCCTCACTCGGCGTGTCCGCGCCGTGGAGACGGTTGCCGTTGGACAGAGACGAGCCCACTTCAGCATCATCGTACCGGACAGACGGGGCCGGAAGCGCGCGACGGCGATACCCGGTCGTTGGGGGGACTCGTCAGCGATCACTAGATGCGTGGGGAGGGATTCGCGGCAGCCAGCTCCGACAAAAGCGGAGGCTTGACGCCGTCGCCGTGCTACGCGAGCGTGAGACTCGAGGTGCGTATTCGCTTTCGGCTCTTTGTGCTCTGCCTCGCGCTTGCCGTCGGTTGCGCGACGGGAACGTCGATACGCACCTATCCACCGCGACCGGCGGACTGTGAAATCGAGATCATCGAGGCGTCGGGCGTCGACGCACCGGGATGGACGGTCATCGCGAGTCTAGTGCGTCCCATCGCGTCGGAGGACACCGACCCCCTGAGCCCGGAGGCAGTCGACAGCGTACGGGCGGATGTCTGCGAGATGGGAGGTGAAGCGATCTCGTTCGTCAGCCGACACCCCGGTCGGAGCGAAGCCTCTCCCAACATCACGCTGACCATCGGACCCGGCGTCACCTACGACGTTTGGCGACGCCAGCCCGAACGCTGACTGTCCGTCGTCTCGTACGGCGGCGGCTCGCTCCAGCGGTCCGTGAAGAGAGCCCCAAGGGCTACAGGCGGCGCCGAACCTTGGGACGACCCAGGAGCTTCGCCTCGTTCGAGTCGAGCGACATGAGCGACTCGTCCAGGGAGCGGCGAGGACCGGCCGGGAGACGGCAGACGATGCCGTCATCCTCCGGGTCGATTCTGAACGAGATCCGGTACTTCGCCCCGGGCGCGAGGGTGGTCACCTTGGCGACGTCGGCTCTCGCGTACAGCACTTGCACGGTGTACGTCCCAGGGGGTAGCCCGCGGAATGCATACAAGCCGTTGGCATTGGTGGAGGTCTCGCGCACTTCCGGCAGCGCGCTCCCTTGCAGAATCACCAACGCGCCCTCCAGGCCCTCGCGGCTCGTCTCGTCCCTGACGACGCCTGCGATCTGACCCGCCTCGATTGCGCAGCTGGAGGTCGACGCTTCATCCGTGGGTGGGGACGGTTGGTCCCTGGCCGGTGCGACCGCGCACGCGCTCAGGACAACCGCCAGGCAACCGAGCTTGCGCACCGCCATCGGGGTACCTACGTGCGAGCCCTGCGGGCCTTGCACCTCTAGGCCCCGAGACATCTAGAGACATCGCTTGGGACCGTGAAGATCGGATGACCGCCCGACGTAGGACACTGTGCTGCGTAGGGGTACTGCGCGGCGGCTGTGTCTTGGTCGGATGTGTATTCAGGATTTTTCACCCCATGAATTGGTGCGCTTGGCCAATCGTCGTGACCTTCGGGTCGAGGACTACGAACGGTTGGCGATGGCTGTTTTTGGCAACCTGCTGGCCAAACAACGTGCTCACAAGGCGCTGTGGAACCAGCGCGCGGGCGGCCTCATCAGCTTTTATGCCTACGAGGACGGGCGCGACAAGATCGAGGACTCCAAGGTCATCGACACGTGTTGGCGGCGGCTGCGGCAGGACCTGCACGAGGGACGACGCAACGCGACGGTCGGCGTGCAATGTGCCTTCGCTTACGCCAAGCGGACAGGATTGACCCGCGACCCGCTGTGGGGCGGAGAACGGAAGCGGGAGACCGAACGCATGCTGTTCCGCCAGGGCATCGACCCCAACGCGCCGGCGGGCATGCGCTTCGTGCCGCGACCGGAGCGGGAGGAGAGCAGGGAACCACCGGCAAGGCCGGACGAGTTCATCACTCCTGATGTCTTTGGCTCCGAAGTCGCCAAGCTTCCGATCGCCGAGCAGCTCGGCATCGCCGACGCATGGCTCGAGCTTCCCGATCGCGAGCGCTTTCTCGTCAACGCGATCCTCGACGGCATGGAGCAGCCCAAGCGGGTGCAGTTCCTGCGACGCATGGCGGGCGACCGCATCCACGAGCGCCGAGACAATCGCGACATCCCGAGGAGCTACGGGGACTGGCTGCGGGACTTCCCTCCCGAGCTTCGCGACGTCGTCGACCCGCTGCCGCCACGAAGCAAGGAGATCCTCGCGGCGCGCTACTCGGTGACCTCGCGTCGCGACCGCGAAGCGATGCACCAGGAGATCCTCGGCATGCTCATGGACCGGGGAGACGTGCGTGGGGACGAGCTACTGAAGCTCGTCATGCGTCAGCTGTGCAACTCTCGGGACAGCGTCGGGGCGAGACTGCGCTACGAGATGCAGCTCGACCAGGGCACGATGAGCTTCTCCGCGTTCGTGACGCTCGTGGGGCGGCACCTGCCCAAGCTGGCGGCAGCCGAGCGCAAGCTCGCGGCTCGACACGCCCGCGACCGCCGGGCGCAGCTCGACGCGGAGCTGCAGATCATCGCGTCCGATCCCGGGCTCGCGCACATCGGCGAGCGCTACGCCGAGATGTGGACGGTCGCCAATCGGACGAGTCTCGAGTCGCTCGGCGCGTCGGCGCGTGGTTTCGGCAAAGCGGCGTGGGGCACGGTGACCGGCATCGTCGACCTGCTCACGACCGATCCGCGCAAGACGGCGGCCGGCATCTATCACCTCGCCAAGAACCCGCAGATCCTGATCAACGCGCTCGACGACGCGATGGTCGACGAGGACGAGCTGATGGGCGCGTTCCTGTTCGAGCTCGCGTCCTCGGCCGTGGGCGCGGGTCCGGCGAGCAAGGCCTCGCAGGCGGCCAAGGCGGCGCGACTGGCCAGCGCCGCGGAAAAAGCTGCGTCTGCCGGAAAACTGCGGGCGGCGAAGCGCTTGGCCGACGCGGCGCAGGCGGCTGTCCAAAAGGCACAGAAGACCGATGGCGCGAATGCGGCGGCCGAGGCCCAGCAGATCCTCCATCGAACCCAAAAGACGATCGACGATGCCGCGACGGGTCGGGCCGGCAAGGGAGCCGACGCGCCGAAGGGGTACAGCCCCCACGATCCGAAGCCCGGTGGCGACGGAGTGCCGCTTCCCGACAAACCGATGCGCGACAACATTCGGCATCGCTATCGTCACGTTGCATTCGGCGGGTATCGGATCCCGGGCACCAAGCACATCTACATTCAGGCGCCGAGTGCCGAGCTCGTTCGGCGCGTCGAGGTACGCTTTGGTCAGCTCAAGCGCTTCGAAGCCGGCCGCAAGCTGATCGATGCGCTCGACGAGGCCCTCGAGAAGACCGCCCAGGCGGATGTCGACGCACTGGTCAAGCAGACGGCGGAGCGCTTCGGCTGGACCGACGAGCTGACGATCAACAGCGAGCGCACGCGCCTGTTGCGAGACAATCGCCGCAACCGGCGGGTTGTCGTGCAGTGGATCGGCGAAAAAGACCGCATCCAGTGTCGGGAGCTGCTCCCCGACCATGCCCACCGCGACGATGCCATGCAGACGGCCGCCGAGGGCAGCGGGTCGGTCGTCAGCTTCGACCCCGACCGCTGGAAGCACACCATGGACGACGGCACGGAGCTCCGGCCCCCGACCCCCGCGATCGCGTTGGGCCACGAGCTCATCCACGCTCTGCGCCACGCCACCGGTCGCGCCACGCGGTCACGCATGGCCGAGGAGATGGAGACGATCGGCCTCGACCGGGCGCCCGAGTGGACCCACGGGGTCACCGTCACCGAAAACCAGCTGCGCAAGGGCTGGGCGGATCTTCAGAAGAAGGTCGCCGAGCTCCGCATGCAGTACTGAGGCTCGGTCGGGGAGTCTGACGCGCCCGTACGCCCCTCCCACGCTGGAGCGGCCGATTGCCGGGATCGCTCCGGAACATTGCCGAGACCATGGGTACTGTCGTGCCTGCCACCCGTGGACGAACAACCAGACGCAGAGATGCTCAGCATCGAGGCGCGCCAGATGCGGGCCTCGATTGAGGCACGGCTATTCGGTGCCGAGCAGCCGGCGCAGGTCGGTCGCTACACGCTCGACGGGCAGATCGGGCGCGGAGCGATGGGCACCGTGTTCCGCGCCTTCGACCCCGCGCTATCGCGAGAGGTTGCGATCAAGGTGCTGTCCCGCGTCGGCGCCGGTGCGACGTCGGACTCGCTGGTCTCCAGTCTGCTCGAGGAAGCACGTGCGCTCGCCAAGCTCAATCACCCCAACGTGGTGGCGGTCCACGATGTGGGGACGCACGACGAACAGGTCTTCATCGCGATGGAGTACATCGCCGGCCAGACGTTGCGGGCGTGGCTCGAGAGCACCCCGGCGGGGCCGCAGCGCATCAAGCAAGGCCTGCAGCTGGTGACGCAAGCCGGGGAGGGGCTCGCCGCGGCCCACGAGCTCGGCATCGTGCATCGCGACTTCAAGCCCGACAACGCCCTGTTGGGAGACGATGGTCGCGTGCGGGTTGTGGACTTCGGCCTGGCCAGCGGTGCGTTCGAGGCAGAGCGGACGATCTCGGACATCACCGAAGACGACCTGCACCAAGGGGTGACCACACACCTGGGCCTGTTGGTCGGGACACCGGCCTACATGGCCCCCGAACAGTACGCGGGTGCCGACGTCGGACCCGAGGCGGACCAGTATGCGCTGTGCGTCGTGCTGTACGAGCTGCTCTATGGTCGACGACCGCACCGCGCCGAGAGCTTCGAGTCGTTGGCACTCGCGGTCTGCGAGAGCGACATCGAGTTTCCGGAGGCGCCAGGGGTTTCGCCGGGGTTGCGCCGGCTGCTGCGGCGCGGTCTGGCGCGGGACGCTGCCAACCGGTTCGCGTCGATGCCCGAGCTGCTCACGGAGTTGCGTCGTATCCAGTCGCGCTCGCGCCGGGCCCTGCGGGCTGCGTTGGTGGGCGGCGGTGCTCTCGCCGGAGCCGGATTGATGTGGGCCGCGGGAGTCGGCGCGGACACGATCGATTGCCGCACGGCGGGCGCGGCGGTCGATGAGGTCTGGACGGATGCGGCTGAGACTCGGCTGCGTGAGTCGTTTGCAGCCACGACCGCGCCCATCGCCGAGCGCGAGGCCGAGCGCCTGGTCGGGGCACTCGATGGATTCGCGGCGCGTTGGGTCGAGGCGCGCGTCGAGGCGTGCGAGGCGCTGCACGTGGAGGGGACGCAGTCGCAAGCCGTGCACGACCTGCGAGTCGCGTGCCTGGAGCGCGGCGTGGGGGAGGTCGAGGCTGGACTACAGGTCTGGACCGAAGCCAACGCAGCGATCGTGCGACGAGCCGCCGCGCTGTCGTTGTCGCTCCCAGGCGTGGAGGACTGCGCTCGCACCGATCGGCTGCTCGCGATGCCAGCGCTTCCGGATGACCCGGGCGAGCGCGAGCTGTATGCCGAGGTGCTCCGGGACACGGCGCGTGCGCGCTCGCTCAATACGGCGGCCCGGTACGATGAGGCCAAGGCGATCCTCGAAGCCTTGCGGCCACGAGTCGACGCCGCCGCATATCCGCTCACGCGAGCAAGCTGGTACGCGACCTCGAGTCTGATCCGAGCGAACACGGGACCGGCCGAGGTGTTCGATGAGCACTCTCGCAAGGCGTTTCAGCTGGCGCTCAGCTCAGGCGACGACGTTGCGGCCGCCTTGGGGGCCGGCAAGATCGCCAATGCGCGCCACCTCGCCGAGGAGCGAGATGCCGCGATGGACTGGGCCGAGACCGCACTCAGCCTGGCTCGCCGAGCTGGGGGCTCGCCCGTGGCGGAGGGAAATGCGTGGGTGACCGTGGCCATGGTCAACGCCGAGCGTCAGCAGACCGCGGCGAGCGAGGAGGCATTCGCATCTGCGCTGCGTTCGTTCGAGGAGGCGGGCGCCGAGGTTGCGATCGCGCGGACACTGTCGGACCACGCGGCTCTGTTCTTTGCCCAGGGAGATGCGCCGCGCGCCGAGACTCGCCTCCGCGAGGCGTTGCAGCGGGCGACGGATACGTTCGGACCCGAGCACCCAGAGGTTGCCCACGAGCGCTTCAACCTGGGCATGATGCTCTACGCGCAAGGGAAGGCCGAAGCTGCCGAAGCCGAGGTGCGCGAGGCGGGGCGCATCTGGACGGCCTCGCTCGGCCCCGAGTATCACGGGCTCAGTCGCGTCTACACGGTCCTCGGGCAGATGCACGGCCAACGGAACGAAGTCGACGAAGCTGCGAATCTGCTCGCAAAGGCGTTGGCGGTCGACGTTGCAGCGCGCGGTGAGGATGGGCCGGCGACGATCGAGACGCGGGCCGCCTACGTCGGTGCGCTGGCGCGTGCGAATCGTACCGAGGAGGCTCAGGCACAGCTGCAGCTGTCGCTCGCGTCGGGGCAGCGCGCGTTCCAGCCCAACTCGTTTGCGCTGGTGCGGCATCTGGCCACGCTCGGCACTGCGGCCTTCGACATGGGAGACCTGACGCTGGCTCGCGACCTTGCCCAGCGCAGTGCCGCCGCCTGCGATTCGGTGAGCGACCGCGACCCGCTGAACATCGCCAATACCTACGCGATCAACCTGCGCACCCTCTACGAAGTCGGCGCGTACGAGGACGCCGACCGGGCCGGGCAGCGTGCACTCGCATTGATGCAGGGGCTCGAGTCACCGAACTACCGCGGAATCGCGAGCACGCGCATCAATCACGCTCGCGTTCTGATGCGCCTCGGAAGGCGCGACGAGGCAATTGCCGCGGGACGACTGGCCCGATCGGAAATGCTGGAGCACGGCACGCTCAACTCCAACGACTTGGCACAGACAGAGGCGTGGTTGGAGAAATACGACGCCGAGTTCGTGCCTTCGGGTCAGTGACTCGTGAGTCCGTCGCTGCGCTGCGGCCGACAACGGCCTGGTTCCGAACCCGAAAGCGCGCTTCGCTACACGCGCTCGGATTCGCGATAATACAACGGTGGCGCGCCCCCTCGCCCGGATCAATAACGCGAAAGGCTCGTTGGAGGACGAGCTCGAGTACTTGCGGCCGAACGCCTGGGTGGACGAGTGGTTTCCACGTTCGGACGATGTCCGCCGGAGAGTGCTTGCGGAGACCGAGCCGTGGTTGGAGGCGGCACCCTCCGAGACGGCAAAGACGGTCCGCAATGCGCTCGAGGCCTTGGCTGTCGCCGCGCTGACGGGCGAGTGTCCTCCCGATTGTATTCGTGTGTCGTCGGATGCGATCCGCCGCACCCTGGAGGCAGGGCCGCTACCGGCAACGGACGGCGCGGTCGACTGGCAACGTGCGCTGCTCTTTGCGCTCGCCTACTCGCGTACGATCGCAGCCGACGACCATCCTACCGTGAGCCTGGATGCTGCGCTCGAGACTGCCGGATGGCTGGCGCCTCCCAACGAGCTACGCGCGCTGACGCTCGCGCTGGCAAGGCTTGCGACGCAAGCTCCGTACAAGGGCCATGGCTCGCTCGACATGCTGCGCGGCGAGACGAGCGCTCGGCTCAAGATCGCCGCTGTGCTGAGTGACGTTCGGCTGCATGGTCCCCCAACGTGCGCGCCGGGCCTCTGGGCAGCAGAGGTGGTTCCATTGCTCAACGAGGCCGCTTCCGGCGGCGGATCGACGCTGATGGCAGAAGCTTGCCTCGCCATTGCGCTGGGGTCGGTGTTCGGCCGACCGCCCGTCGCAGGTCCCTACGTGCGCCCCGAGGACCTGCCCCTGCTGTCGCCTGACGCGCGGCTGGTCCTGGTCCGCCTCGCGACGGTCTACCGCTCATACATCTTCGACCACGATCACCAGCCGTCGGACTGGACGACGCGCCTGGAGCGAACCACGAGCGGCTACCCCGAGCTCCACCGCCAGGTTTCCGCGATGACGGCCCGAAGCTACGACGGCGACCCTGACCGACTGCATCGCGCGGCGGTCGATGTGCTCGCTGGGGCGACGCCCAATCTTGTCCTCGGAGGGGATCTCGAGCTACTCGCCGAAGCGACGCCGGATGTCAGACGGTCGGTCGTTGCGCTTGGGTTGCCTGCCGACGTGTTGTGTCGACCACCGGACGCCGCATACCAGGCCTTGTTCGAGCACGTTGGAGGACTGCTCGAGTCGCTCGAACCGAGTCATTTCGCGGCTGCTCTCGAACGGCTCGCGGCCCTCGAATCGAGCCTGTGCACGATGGTCGCAGAACGAGCTCTCGCGGACCTGGCCGAGCTGCGCGGCGACTTCGATGGCTGGAGTCGACATACGCGGCGACGGCTTGCGGCCGAGGATCGTGTCGGACTCCGGTGCCGCAGCGAGGCGACATCTGCCGAGGTCGAGGCGCACGGCGAGTTGCGCTGGCTTGCGGTGCACGAGCGCGCCGAAGACTGCGAACTCGCCGCTCTCGCCTCCGAAGACGAGCGCGTCGCGAACTTCTGGCGGACACTTGCGGCCGAGTATGCCGCTACCCCATCGTCATGAACGGCACACACGCGACAATGCCTCGTTCGGTGTCGGTCGCGGCAGAACATCGAGGGTCGTCGTTCGTCATACCGCTCGTGAAGCGTTCGCCGTTCCTTCGCTGGAGTGTCCTTCACGTGGTGTGCTGGGGCGGCACGACCATGCTGGCGACACTGTCCGGGTGCCGCGGCGAGCGGGAGCTGGGCGAGAAGCAGGTCAACGCCGGGTTGGCGGTGCGCCCCAAGGTCTCAGCAGTTCCGCCGCCGAGCAAAAAGCCAGGATGCCAGTGGCGGGGCCCTGCCGCCGACGCGTTTTACTACCGGTGGGTGAGCGCGCAGGATGGCACCGACAGCTTTCATCAGCTCTGGTACGGGGCCGGGAGCTGGGACCAGCTGGCCAAGCGCGTCGCCGCGCAGCCCAAGCGCAACGTGGACGTCTCGCGCGACGGTGAGCCTCGCTTCTCCTTGAGCTTCGATGATGAGGGCCGTCCACTCCGACGGACTGACCCCGATGGGGGGTACATTGAAGCGACCTACGTCGAGGACCGACTCACGCGCGAAGTGGTGCACCTCTCTGACGGTGGCACCGGCTACTGGGCAACCTACGTCCAGACTCCGGAGACCCACTGCATCAAGCACGACATCGAAGGGTGGGGGCGAGAGGTTTGGCGAGACGAGAGCTACGTCTACGTCAGAGAGCACGAGGGGGCGAAACCCGAACGGTACACGTTCGATGGCCAGCGATTCCGGTGGTACGGCACAACCAGGGTCTACGATGATGACGGCCGAGTGGTCGAGTTGGTGGGTGGCTACGGTGTCGACGCGTTTACGTACGACGTCGAGGTGACCACCGTGAATCGACGCTTCGACGACGAAACGTGGACCGAAACCATCGAGCTCGACGAGAAGGGGTTACCCACGCGTTGGGCTGCGAAGGACCATACCTGGACGTACGCTTGGAAGTAGGCCCCGTCGGCTCGTAGAGTCCGAGCTCTACAGGCCGGCGAAGCCGGTGCCGCCGCCGGCCATGCACATCGAGGTGTCGAAGGTGCACATCACCGGGTCGCAGCCGAGCGGGCCTTCGCCGAGGCCGAGTCCAGAGCAGTCGAAGCCCTGGAGGTCGTCACCGTCGCACTGCTCGCCGGGCTCGACCGCACCGTTGCCGCAGCCGGGGTTGCCGGTGGTGTTCGGGCCGTCGTCGCTCGTGCTCTCGCCCGACGCGGTCGTGCCCTCGCCGCCGTTGGTGCTCTCACCCGCCGCGGTGGTGCCATCGTCGTCGACACCCTGAGTGGTGCCGTTGTCGTCGTCATCGTCGTCGTCGTCGTCGTCGTCGTCGTCGTCGTCGGTGTTCGCGGTGCCGTCTTGTCCACCGGACGCCGACAGACCGTTGGTGCTTCCGCTCGAGGTCGGAGCTTGCTCCGTCGAAGCGGTGTCGCCGTCCGAGCTCGTGATGCTCGGGTCATCGGTGCCGCAGCTCAGGGCAACAAGGATCAATCCAACCGCAACGCGATGCATGATGGAGCCAGCATGGCACAAGGACCCCCGAACCCGAAAATCGCGGGGTCACCGCGCCGCGAGATGTGGCCGTGGAAACGCGACTTACGGCTCGCAAGTCGATTGCCCGAGCGTATCTGCCCCTCAGGGCGCTGGCGCGCGGGGTCCCGCGAGCACGCGTTTGACGTCCGGGTGATCCGGCGCCAGCTCACGAAGGAGGATTGGGCGCGCTTGCTCGAAGTATTGGGTCGCGCCGCTGAGATCGCCCTCGAGCGCCAGCGCTTCCCCAAGCCGCAGCCTGGTCGCGGCAACGTCGCGGTGCGCAGGGTCGAGGACGTCGAGGCGAATCTCGAGGGCTCGCTCGAGCGTCTCGATCGCGTCCGCGCCTCGGCCCGCCTGGACCAGCGTCGTGCCCAGGGCAAAGAGGCTCGAGGCGACCTCGGGGTGATCCTCGCCGTAGGCGGCCAGGGTCGCTGCGGTCGCGCGTCGATGGAGCGCCAGTGCCTCTGTCAGCTCCCCGTTGCGACCCAGCAATCCCGCCAGCCCCGAGACCGTCAGGGCGGTTCGCGGGTGGTCTTCACCGTGGGCCTGCTCGCGAATGGCGAGCGCCCGCCGGACCTGAGCGATTGCCCGGGTACGGTCGCCTTCTTGCTCGACCACGCTGGCGAGGTTGTAGAGCACACTCGCGAGCGCGGGGTGGTCCTCCCCGAGCACGCGCTCCCGTAGATCGAGAGCCTGCTGGTAGCGCGACCGAGCCTCCTCGATCCGCCCCTGGTGCTCGAGCGCGATGCCGAGGTTGTTGAGTGCCGACGCCACGAGCGGGTGTTCGGGCCCGCGCGTGGTCTCGAGAATCTCGACCGCGCGCAGCAGGACCGGCTCAGCTTCGTGTGGACGGCCGAGCCGGTAGTACATCAGACCGATGTTGACGAGATTGGTCCCGACGTTGGGATGGTTGGGCCGACCGCTGCGTTCATAGCTCGCGCGCGCGCGCTCGAAGCGGTCGAGCGCCTCCTGGTACTCGCCCCGCTGCGCCAAGATCGTGGCTTCGTTGGTGAGCAGACGTGCCTCGAGCGTCGGGTCACCGCCGACGCGGTCGAGCGCGGCGTGGGTGCTTCGGGCCCAGCGCAAGCCGTCGTCCGGCTGCGACATCCGGTATCCCGTCAGGTACGTCAGCTCGATGCCGGCCTCGATCGTCAGCCACGTCAGATCGGCCCCCGACGCGAGCAGCTCGGCTTCGGTGAGCTCCCGCAGCGCGCCATCGTATTCGCCTTTGCGCTCGAGCATTCGCCCGAGCTGGTAGTGCGCCTGCGCGCGGACCCGAACCGGTGCCGTTTCATTGGCTTGCGCGGCCAGGCGCTCCGCTCGTTGCAGTGCGTCGTCCACCCGGCCCGCACTGTCGAGCGCCATGATCGCCGCGACGTCCCGGTGCATCGCCTGGACCGCCTCGCTTGCGTCGCCTTCGTCCGGCGTGGCGTAGCGACGCTGCTCGTTGGCGTCTTGGCAGCGCGACGGAATCGGAACGCGAGCCGCAAGGTCGTAGACCCGTTCGAGGACCTTCGCGTCCGCTTCTTCGAGCACCGTGATCACGGCCTCGACGTCGTCGAGTTGTCGGCTCAAGCACGCCATCGCCGGATCGGACTGGTCGCGGCAGCTCGCGGCGTAGGTGTCTCGCCAGGCGTTGGACCAGCCATCGACGCGATCCCCGATCGTCTGCGCCGCGATGTTCGCCTCGGCGACCTTGGTCTCGTCGAACACGGCCTCGACGCCATCGCGACGCTCGGGGCCCCAGATGGTGTCGACACGCGAGGCCCCGACGTCGCAGGGGTGGAGCTCCTCCTTCGAGCCGGGTGCGAGGCCAAGAGCCATGGCTCCGAGCGCGAAGATTCCGAGCCCGGACCAAAGCCAAACCCGCGACCCGGCGGGGTCGTATTGCAGGGTCGTCAGCAGCTGGCTCATGTTCGGCCAGCGATCGTTTCGTTCGCGGGCGAGCGCACGTCGAAGCGTGCGCCAGACCCGACGCGGAACGTCCTGGTCGAGCGGGGGAGGGTCGGGGGGCTCGGTGGTGACCGCCATCGCCAGCTCGGTGAGCGAGCGACCCCGAAACGGCCGACGCCCCCACAGCGCCTCGTAGAGCGCGACCCCAAACGCGAACTGGTCGGCGCGTGCGTCGACCTCCTCGCCGAGGTGCTGCTCGGGCGCCATGTACGCCGGCGTGCCCAGCAGCGAGCTGTGGCCCGAGATCGGCTCGAGCGTGTCGACGTGCTCGGCCGGTTCCAGCGTCGGAGTGGCCCGGTCCTCGCGCCGAGCGAGTCCGAAGTCGACGACGCGCGGGGTGCCGTCCGCCCCGAGCAGTACATTGTCCGGTTTGAAGTCGCGATGAACGATGCCGTGGGTGTGGGCGTGGGCGAGACCCCGGCCCGCACCGACGAACTTCTCCAGGACCTCCGGCCAGTCGCGCCGTTCGTCGAAGATCCACTCCGTCAGTGTGCCGCCCGGGAGCAGCTCCATGACGATGAAGACCCCGCCGGCGAGCTCGCCCACGTGCAGAACTTCGACGACGTTGGGGTGCGAGAGGCTGGCCATCGCCCGCGCCTCACGAATCAGTCGTTGTCGCCCGGCGGTGCCGCGCCCTGCCGCTCCCCCCTCCACGTTGACGATCTTGATCGCGACCTCGCGGTCGAGCTCGGGGTCGAACGCGGCGTAGACCCGTCCGGCGCCGCCCGTTCCGAGCAGCCGCCGCACGTGATAGCGGTCGAGGCGATCGCCCGGCGACAGAGAAAGCGGCCGGGGAACGAGTCCGCGCGGCGTGTCGCTGAGCTCGTGGCTATCGTCCAGCGACGTTCGCCTGTGGTCCTGCCCCTCGCCCATCGTGCCCATGCGCATGATAGTCGAGCGGCGATCGCCACGCCGGAGCGGGACCATCTACACCGTTTCGGCGGGGCTCAGTCCTCGTCGCCGTCGTTGCCGCCGCCGTCGCCCGTGCTCTCGGAGCCATCAGGGCCCGTGGTCTCTGGCTCACCGCCGTCGGACGTGCCCCCCGGCACATCCCCGGTCGTCCCCATGCCGTCGTCGGACTCGCCGGGGTCACCCGGTTCCTCGCCGCCGTCCGTGCCGCCTTCGGGATCGCCCTTGCCGTCATCGCTTCCGCCCTCGGCCGCGTCGTCCCTGCCGTCGTCCTTGTCTTCGTCTTCGTCTCCCACCGCGACGCCGTGCTGCTCTTCCACGAGGCCGTAGTTGAAGCTGACTCCCTCGTCCTTGGCGGCAACCCACGAGGCGGCTTCGTCCGCTTTTTCGGTGCCCAGCATCTCCCACTCACCACCGATGTCTCGGCCGATGCGGAGCGCTTCGAGGTCGCGCTCGCTGACGTCGACGCCCGCGTAGCTGTAGGTGACCAGCGCTGGCTTGCTGAGGTTCATCGACGGCTCGACGTGATAGGCCGACCCGATGCTCGGGGGCGCGTCCTTGGTGACCACGATGCGGAACTCGATCTCCTCGCTGAGCGCCCCCTCGGGGATCTCCACGGTGAGCACCCCGTCCTCGGAGCGGAGCGAGCCACCGCCGGCGCCGATGGTCTCGTAGACCCCGGGCAAAGGGTCCATCGGAGGGGGGCTGAAGTCGCACCCGGGGGCCCCAAGACACACCACGGCGAGCGCCCCGCGCATCACGTTTTGAGTCCTCATCATGCCTGCCACCACGAATCATGGGACCAGCACCAGGTGCGTTTGTCCGAGCCGATCCGTAGAGAACACGCAGCGATTGCCACAATGTTCCGTCGAGACGGTTGTCCTGCTCACCTCGGACACTTCGTGTAACGACAGGAGGCGATCGGCCGTCGCGAGCGTAGTCGACCTCGCGCGGATAACCGCGCGGTCGCGCTACCACTCGCAGGTCAGCTGCTGCTTGGGGAGCACGCGATGCGGCGGCAGCTCCGGCAGCGGTGGGGGCTCGTCGCCACACCCCGGGTCGGCCAGATCGTCCAGGTCGTCGAAGTCGTTGTCCGAGCCGTCCGAGCACGCGGTACCCGAGTCCTTGGACTCGGGGTCGGGATTGGCGGTCAGCCAGCGGTCGTCGATGTCCGCCCAGATGCCCTCGTAGAACTCGGTGTACTGCGCAGCGATCTCGGGCGAGTGCACGATGACGACGTTCTCGTCGTTGTCGTCGTCGCCCGCGGTGGTCCAGTTCATCGAGCCGGTGATCACGGTCTTGCCGTCGATCACCGCCGACTTCATGTGCATCTTGCCGCCCCAGTTCTCGACCTTGACCGGAATGCCTGCAGCTCGCAGCAGCTCGTGCTTGGTGTAGCCGTTCTTGGCGGCGGTCGCGTCGATGATGACGCGAATCTTCACACCCTTTTGGTGCAGCTTGATGAGGTCGCCCGCGATGCGCTTGTGGGTGAGAAAGAAGACGGCGATGTCGATCCGCTCCTTGGCGCCCTTGAGAATCGGCCGCACGCGCTCGCGAATCGGCGTGTCCTGGGGCGAGAAGAGCACCTCGACGTCGGCGTTGCCGAGCTTGGCCTCGAGGATTCCGTTGGACTTCTTCTGCCGGTGGTAGCGCCCGCGGTCGTACATCTGGTCCATCTCCTCGCGGTAGAAGGCGGCGACCTGACGCGAGTCGATCACCGTGACCAGGTTGGCGTTGTAGCCCCCGGTGCCGCTGTTGGAGACGTTGGTCGAGCCGGTCCACACGAAGCGGTCATCCACGA